>JABAOH010106325.1_pt1 | contig 48417 bp, 50 predicted proteins | sample 7062181 | NCBI WGS metagenome assembly JABAOH01 (sample SAMN14538630, study PRJNA623070) | marine sediment metagenome | biome: marine biome [ENVO:00000428]; feature: marine pelagic biome [ENVO:01000023]; material: deep marine sediment [ENVO:00002113]; isolation source: pool of 5 deep marine... | reverse complement strand
GCCCATCAGCAGCGGCCAGATGCCAATATTGACGATGTCGAGGATCGCCGGCACGTTCCAGTCGATGAGCCCGAACAGGGTGAGGATGCCGAGCGGGTCGGGCGCCGACAGATCGTGGATCCAGCCGTAGAAGGGCGCGTGCCGCATCTCGATCGACACGAACAGCACCTTGTAGAGCGAGAAGAAGATGATGATCGTCGGGATCATCGGCAGGCAGCCGGCGGCCGGGTTGACCTTCTCGCGCTTGAACAGGGCCATCTGCTCCTGCCCGAAGCGCATGCGGTCGTCGCCGTAGCGCTCCTTGAGCTCCTGGATCTTCGGCGCGAGCAGCTTCATCTTGCTCATCGACCGGTAGGCCTTGTTGTTGAGCGGGAACAGGATGCCGCGGAAGATCATGGTCAGCGCCAGGATGCCGAGGCCGAAATTGCCGAGCGCGCCGTGCAGCCAGTGCAGCAGGTAGAAGATCGGCTTGGTCAGGAAGTAGAACCAGCCGAAGTCGACCGCGAGGTCGAAGTTGGGGATGCCGAGCTCGGTCTCGTACCGGTCCAGCAGGGTGACTTCCTTGGCGCCGGCGAAGATGCGGCTGGTCACCTCCGCCGTGCCGCCGGCCGGAACGGTGACGGTCGGCGCGAGATAGTCGGCCTGGTATTTTTCCAGGCCGTTGGTCCGACCCATCCGGAAACTGGTCTGCACGGTCTGGTCCTGGTTCGGCACCAGCGCCACGAGCCAGTACTTGTCGGTGATGCCGAGCCATCCGCCGGTGGTTTCCTGGCGAATCGGGCTGCCCGGCTCGAGCTCGTCGTAATCGACCTCCTTGAGGGTCTCGTCGAACACGCCGAGCAGGCCCTCGTGGAGGATATAGAAGCCGAGGATGTCCGGCGTTCCGGTCCGCGAGATCAGGCTGTACGGGCTGAGCGTGACGGGCGACGGCCCGGTGTTCCGCACCCGCTGGGTGACGGTGAACATGTAGTTGTCGTCAAGCGCGATCACGCGCTCGAAGACCAGCCCGTCGCCCCGGTCCCAGGTCAGGGTCACCGGCCGGTCCGGGGTCAGCCGCTCGGACTCCGTCTGCCAGACGGCGTCGTGGCCGAGGAAGGTCCTGTCGCCGGTCAGCCAGCCGGTCTGCACATAGTACGGCCGCTCCATGCCGGTCGGTTTGAGCAGCACGATGTTGCGGCTGTTCGGATCGACGGTCTCGCGGTAGTCGCGCAGCGACAGATCGTCGATCCGGGCGCCGGTCAATGCGATCGAGCCGGTGAGCCGGCGCGATTCGATGGCAATGCGCGGCGTCGCCTTGAGGGCCTGCTCACGGGTCGTCACCGCGCCGAGGCCGGGGGTCTCCGCGCCGGTCGCCGGCAGCTCGACGCCGAGCTGCGGCTGCTCGCCGGCCTGCGGCGGCGCTTCGGCCTGCTCGGCCGCCTGGCGCTCCCGCTCCGCCTGCAACGCCCTTTGCTGGGGCTGGATGAACAGGAAGTTCCAGCCGAGCAGGATGGCGCCGGACAGGATGATCGCCAGGATGAGGTTCTTCTGATCGCTCATGGCCGACCGCCTTCCCGGCCGGGCGCGGCAATCCGGGCCGCCGGCGCGCCGACGTGGCTGCAGCCGTCATGCGGCGCGGCCTCCGGCACCGGATCGAAGCCCCAGCCGCCCCAGGGATGGCAGCGCAGGATGCGGCGAAAGGTCAGCCAGCCGCCCTTGAGCGCGCCATGCCGCGCGATCGCCGTCATCCCATAGGCCGAACAGGACGGCCAGTACCGGCAATGCCCCGGGATCAGCGGCGATATGAACAGCTGATAGAACCGGATCGCACCGCGCATCATGGTAGCGGCAATCTTCATGAGCTGGCCTTCACGTCTTCTCCTTCCGGCATGCCGGGCGGCGGCGTTCCTGCATCCCCGGCGGCGCCGGCCTCGTCATCGCGCCACGCGCCGACCCGCTTGAGGGCCGCCTCGAGGTCTTCGAGCAGCGCCCGGAACGGACGCTTGATCGTGGCGCCGCGAGCGATCAGCACCAGGTCGAGGCCGGCCTTCGCGTGATCCGGCACGAGATGCCCGGCGACCGCCTTCAGCCGGCGCCGGGCGCGGTTTCGCTGCACCGCCCCGCCGACCTTCCGGCTTGCCGTGAATCCCACGCGCGTTATGCCGCCGACGCGGTCGCGACGGCGCACCTGCAGAACCAGTCCGGGCATCGCGCACTTGCGCCGCGCACCCGCAACTCGCAGGAAATCGGATCGCCGCTTCAGCCGCAGCACGGCTTACGGCCCGGGATCAGGCCGAAAGGCGCTTGCGGCCCTTGGCGCGACGGCGCGCAAGCACGCGCTGGCCGCCCTTGGTCGCCATACGGGACCGGAAACCGTGGCGGCGTTTGCGCACCAGACGACTGGGTTGATAAGTACGTTTCACGTCGCTCTCCAAGCGCAGGCGGGAATTACGGCCCGCTGTATAGAGACTTGCCTCTGGCAAGTCAATTGCGTGCGGCCGGGCGCGCTCACGGCCGTGTCACGGCATGGTGACTGGCGCCCGCAAATCGTTCAGACTAGATGTGGTGTCATGACGGAGGTTCAAGCGATAAATTCCGAGGGGCAAACCGAACCGGACCGGCACATGGGCGCTGCGGCGCCCGGAACCGACAGCCGCGCCCCGGTCCGGCACGACGCGGAAGGCAAGCCGAACGGCGAGATCAGGCTGCTGACGGCCCGACGGGTCATCCCGCTGGCGGTGATCGTCGGCGGCTTCGTCGCGTTCTTCGCCTTCGATCTCGATTCCTACATCACCTTCGAGACGCTCAAGCAGAACCGGCAATGGTTGATCGACCAGGTAGCGGCGCACAGGATGGCCGCGGTTCTGGCGTTCATTGCGATTTATGCGGCCTGCGTGACGTTCTCGCTGCCCGTGGCGGCCGTCGTCTCCATTTCCGGCGGGTTCCTGTTCGGTCTGTGGTTCGGCACCGTCTGGAACGTCATCGCGGCGACGCTGGGGGCCACCCTCCTGTTCCTGGCCGCGCGCACCGTGTTCGCCGACATCCTGCACAGCAAGGCCGGACCGTGGTTCCACAAGGTCGAGGCGGGTTTCCAGAAGAACGCCTTCAACTACCTGTTGTTCCTGCGACTGGTCCCCGCGTTTCCGTTCTTCGTGGTCAACCTGGTGCCCGCGTTTCTCGGCGTGCGGCTGCGCACATTCGTGCTCGCGACCTTCATCGGCATCATTCCCGGCGGCTTCGTGTACACCTCGGTCGGGGCCGGCCTGGGCAGCGTGTTCGACGCCGGCGAGGCGTTCAGCGTGAGCGGCATCCTGACCCCGGAAATCGTCACCGCGATGGTCGGGCTCGCCCTTCTCGCCCTCGTACCCGTTGCGATCCGCACCTGGCAGGCAAGGCGCCGCTGACGCCAGGCGCGTCCCGCGCGAAGGCCCGATTTTTCTTGAAATGCGCGCACCGGACGCGAAATGCTGTGCGGTGCCGCCCCGGTCGGGGCGCACCGACCCGGTGACCGCAACAGGCCGCAGCCCATGCACAGCCTCTCGGCGCGACTCCTCGTTCTGACCGTCTTCTTCGTCATGCTGAGCGAAGTGCTGATCTTCGTGCCGTCGGTCTCGCGCTTCCGCATCGAATGGCTGGGCGGCCGGATGAGCGCCGCCCACCTCGCCATGCTGGTCGTCGACGCAGCGCCGGACCGCGCGGTCGGCGAGATGCTGACGTCCGAGCTGCTCACCCAGGTCGGCGCCCACGTCGTGGTCATCCACCGCGCCGACATGCGGCTGGTGCTGAGCGGCGGGGCGCCGCCGCCGGTCGACGAGACGTTCTACCTCGCCACGCAGGGGACGTGGGACATGGTGCGCGACGCCCTCGCCGTCTACACGCGACGCGGCAACCGGATGATCCGCGTGATCGCGCCGTCGCCCGCGGACCCGGCGATCTCCATCGAGCTGGTGCTGGACGAGGCGCCGCTGCGCAGCCGGATGATCGGCTACGGCCTCAACATCTTCGGGCTGTCGGTCGTGATCTCGCTGATCACCGCCTCGCTGGTGTACCTGTCGCTGCACTGGCTGCTGGTGCGGCCGATGCGCCGCATCATCGGCAGCATGGCCGAATTCAGCGAGGATCCCGAGGATGCGACGCGCATCATCGAGCCGTCCGGCGGCCGCGACGAGATCGGCGTCGCCGAGCAACAGCTGGCCGCCATGCAGCGCGAGCTGCGCGCGGCGCTGACGCAGAAGGGGCACCTTGCCGCGCTCGGCACCGCAGTGGCCAAGATCAACCACGACCTGCGGGGCATCCTGTCCTCGGCGCTGCTGGTGTCCGACCGGCTCGAGACGAGCGGCGACCCCGACGTGCAGCGCCTCGCCCCGACCGTGATCACGGCGATCGAGCGCGCCGTTGCGATGTGCAGCCAGACCCTCGACTATGTCGGCCAGGGCGCGCCGGAGGGCAGACGCACGCGCTTCCCGCTGCAGCCGCTGGTCGACGAGATCAAGACGTCGATGGAGGCGCCGGCGCGCGGCGGCCTGCAGGTGGAGAACCGGATCCCCGGCTCCCTCGTGGTGAGCGGCGACCGCGACCAGATCTACCGGATCCTCAACAACGTCGTGCGCAACGCGGCCGAGGCCGGGGCGGACTCGATCACCGTGTCCGCCGAGACGCGCGGCGACGGCGTCGAAATCGACCTCGCGGATGACGGCCCGGGCCTGCCGCCGCGGGCTCGGGAAAAGCTGTTCCAGCCGTTCGAGGGCTCGGCGCGCGCCGGCGGCACCGGCCTCGGCCTGGCCATCGCGCGCGAGCTGGCGCGCGGCCACGGCGGCGATCTCGCGCTGCTGTCGACCGGCCCGGACGGCACCGCATTCCGCCTGACGATCCCGCTGGACACGGTTCATCACGGTTCAGTGACAAAATCGGCGGCGCCGGCGTGAGCCGGTGTATGATAGCCACACAAACCCCCTCATCGGCCCTGGGACGGCCGGCCCGGTATTGAAGCGGGCCGCCGTCCCTTTTTGCGCGCGGCCGTGCGGGCGGCGACGGGACCGGGTGGCCGGGCCGCGCGGCGAAACAGGTCAATCCAGCTGCAGGACCAGCGTCTTCAGATAGCCGGATTCCGGCAGCCACGGATGCGTCGGATGGTCGGCGGCGGCGCCGGCGCGGCGCAGGATGCGCGCCGACCGGCTGGCGTCGGACAGGGTCTTGCGCACCTGCTCGTCGAACAGTTCGGCCGTCATGTTGTGCGAGCACGAGGCGACGAACAGGTAGCCGCCCGGCGCCGTCAGCCGCGTCGCGAGGCGCATCATCTTGCGGTAGCCCCTGATGCCGGCCTTCAGGTCCTTCTTCGATTTGATGAAGGCCGGCGGGTCGGCGATCACCATCTGATACCGCTCGCCGGCAGCGAACAGCCGCTCCATCTCGTTGAACGCGTCGGCCTTCTCGAAGCTGCAGCGCGCCGCACAGCCGTTGCGCTGCGCCGCCTGTCCGGCCAGCGCCAGGGCCGACGCTGACGAGTCGACCGCGACCACGGCGTTTGCGCCGGCGACGGCGGCGTGCACCGCGAAGCCGCCGGTATGGCAGTACACGTCGAGGACCTGCGCATCGCGTGCCAGCGCCGCAACGAAACGCCGGTTGTCGCGCTGGTCGTAGAACCAGCCGGTCTTCTGACCGCCGGCCAGGTCGGCCAGGAAGCGCACGCCGTATTCGCGCAGCTCGACCGGCTCGGAGGCGTCGCCGGCGACCGTCTCGACCGCGGTCTCCAGTCCTTCCAGCCGGCGCACCGGGCTGTCGTTGCGCAACACGACGGTGCGCGGCGCGAGGACCGCTTCGAGCGCGGCTAGCACGGCGTCCCGCTGCCGCTCCATCAGCGCCGCGTTGAGCTGCACCGAAAGGGCGTCGCCGAACCGGTCGACGACGAGGCCCGGCAACCCGTCCGCCTCGGCATGCACGAGCCGGTAACAGGGCGTGTCGAACAGACGCTCGCGCATCGCAAGGCACCGTCCCAGGCGGTCGGCAAGATACCCGGCATCGACGACCGTGCGCGGCCGGCGGTCGATCAGGCGCGCCGCGATCAGCGAATGGGGGTTGAAACCGGCGACGCCGATCGCCTCGCCGGCATGTGTCGCCAGCACGACCAGGGAGCCGGGCGGCAGGGCCCGCGCCTCCGCCGTCATGTCCAGCTCGTTGGAATAGGCCCAGGGGTGACCGCCGGCGACGCGCTTGTGGCGCCCGGGCAGCAACCGGACCTGCGGGTAGTCGTTGCTCATGGCCGCGACTGTTAGGACGCGGTGACGCGCCAGGCAAGCGGTTCGTGACGCGGACCCGATCTAGCGCCCGGCGACCGTGCCCTCGCGCCGCGGGTCGGCGCCGCCGGTCAGGGTGCCGCCCGCGATTAGGATCGCGTGCAGGCCGCTGGTCAATTCGCGCACCCCGACCTCGTGCCCGCGCGCCTCGAGTGCACCCTGCAGCGCCGCGGCGCCGGTGCCCTCCTCGAGGTCGACGGTGCCGTTGCGGCTGACCACGTGCGGGCGCGACACCGCCGCCTGCGGGTCCATGTTCCAGTCCAGGACCGCCATCACCGAACGCGCCGTATAGTTGATGATCCGGCTGCCGCCCGGCGAGCCGGTGACGAGGCGCAGCGTCCGGTCGGGGTTGAGGACGATGGTCGGGGCCATCGACGAGCGCGGTCGCTTGCCTGGCTCGACGCGGTTGGCGACCGGCGCGCCGTCCGCTTCCGGCGCGAACGAGAAATCGGTCAGCTGGTTGTTCAACAGGAACCCGCGGACCATCATGCGCGAGCCGAAGGCGCTCTCGATCGAGGTCGTCATCGAGACCGCATTGCCCTGCCGGTCGACGATGCTGAAATGGCTCGTCGAGGGGATCTCGAGGGCGCCGCCCGGGACACGTCGCTCAGTCCTGCGCTCCGGTGGCGATCCCGCGGCGGCGGTGCCCAGGGAGGTGCCGGCTGCGATCAGGCCGCTGCGCTTGGCAAGGTACGTCTTGTCCAGCAGGCCGGCGACCGGCACGCTTACGAAATCGGCATCGGCCATGTACAGCGCCCGGTCCGCGTAGGCGAGGCGGCCGGCTTCGATGAACAGGTGTTCCGCCGCGACCGAGCCCGGCGCCAGCTGGGACATCGGGAAGCGCTCCAGCAGGCCGAGGATCATCGCCACGGTCAGGCCGCCCGAACTCGGCGGCCCCATACCGCAGACGCTGCTGCCGCGGTACGAGATGCAGACCGGCGGGCGGATCTTGGCGCGGTAGCCGGCGAGGTCGTCCTCGCTCAGCAGCCCGGGATTGTCGTTGGCCCCGCGCACGGCGGCGACGATGTCGCGGGCGATGGCGCCGCCGTAGAACGCGTCGGCGCCGCCGGCCGCGACGGCGCGCAGCGTCGCCGCGTACAGGGCGTTTTTCAGGATGTGGCCGACCGGCAGCGGCTCGCCCGCCGCGCTGTGGAAATAGGCGGCGGTCGCCGGGTAGCGCTTCAGGTGCTTGTCGTTCGCGATCAGTTCGCTGAGCCGCGGCGAGACCGGAAAGCCGCCTTCCGCCAGGCGAATCGCCGGCTCGAACAGGGCCTGCCACGACAGCGTGCCGTGCGTACTGTGCGCCAGCTCCAACATTCGCAGCACGCCGGGGGTGCCCACCGACCGGCCGCCGACGACGGCATCCCAGAATTTCATCTTCTCACCCGCAGCATCGAGGAACAGCGCGGACGTGGCCGCCGCCGGGGCGGTCTCGCGACCGTCGAAGCTGATGACGTTGCGCTCGTCGGCGTCGTAATACAGCATGAAGGCGCCACCGCCGATGCCCGAGCTTTGCGGCTCGACCAGCCCGAGTACCATCTGCACCGCGACCGCGGCGTCGACAGCGCTGCCGCCGGCCTCGAGAACCTGGACCCCCGCCGCCACCGCGTGGGGGTTTGCCGCCGCGACCATGAAACTGCGCGCCGCGGCGCTGTCGGCATGCGCTGAGCCGGCGTGGCCGACGCTTACGAGGACAAGGGCGGCGAGGAACAAGCGCGGGGCGAGCATGGCAGCGGTCCTGGCGAATTAGCGGGAGCCGCCATGGTAATGCCCTCGGGCCGCGGCGCAAAGGCGCCGGGCCGGATTTTCAGATCACTTTTGGTCGAGAGGCCGGCACAGCGCAACAGATTCGAACTGGTACCCGGCGCCCTTGAGCATGCCGGCCAGGCCTTCCACCGGCTGCGGGCCCTTGCGGGGGGCTTCCGGCAGGTCGACGTGGACCGCGGCGCAGCCCTGGTCGCGCGCCATCTTCAGCATCGAGTCGATCATCCGGTCCATGATCCCGGCGGCATCGTACAGATTGGCGGCGATCAGATTGCTCACCTTGAGGATGCGGCCGTGTTGGATGTCGGTGCTCACCTCGTGGCAGTAGATGCCATAGATGTAGCCCTCACCGTTCTGCGCCGACATGACACCGGTTCCCGGCGACGTGCTGCGCGCGGTCTCGCACACCACCTTCGCATAATCCAGCCACTGGTCGAGCGTCAGGTGCGGCACCGCCGTCTGCACCAGCGGATATGCCTGCAACACCTGTCCCTCGCCCAAAGGCTTGACCACGTATCTCTGAGACATCTGTGTCACTATCGTTACCTCATCGCGCCAGCGATGGTGTCGGGTTGTTGCCACGGTCGCGGCTCCCTCGCGACAAGGACGGTGTCTGATCCGGAGCCACCACAAGCATGTCCCGCCCGCGGTCCAGGGTCTTTGACCTAAATCAATGTATGGCGTACAACGTGCAGGCGGTGACGCGGCCGCCTGCCGGCCGCTGCGACGGAAAGCCGCGGCAATCGGATTACCCATGACATCGGGCGCAACTTAGTTGCATATGTAACCGGATTGTGCGGCGCGAAATGGCGTCGCGCCGCCGGACGGGGGGACCATGCGATGGCGACAGCAGACGCAACCGTCGACGATATCGGCGCGATGGCCGGATACAACGAGGCGGTCGTACGGAAGTTCACCCTGGCGGCCACCTTCTGGGGCGTGGTCGGCTTTGCCGCGGGGGTGCTGATCGCCCTGCAGCTGGCGTTTCCGCTGCTGAACTTCGATCTCGAATGGCTCAGCTTCGGCCGGCTGCGGCCGCTGCACACCTCGGCGGTGATCTTCGCCTTCGGCGGCAACGCGCTGTTCGCGACCTCGTTCTACGTGGTCCAGCGCACCTGCCGGGCGCCGCTGTTCGGCGGCAGGGCGCTTGCCGACTTCACGTTCTGGGGCTACCAGCTGTTCATCGTCATGGCGGCGCTGGGCTATGTGCTCGGCGTCACCCAGAGCAAGGAGTACGCGGAACCCGAGTGGTTCGTCGACCTGTGGCTCACTGTCGTCTGGGTGGTCTATCTGGTGATCTTCCTCGGCACCCTGATGATCCGGCGCGAGCCGCACATCTACGTCGCCAACTGGTTCTTCCTCGCCTTCATCGTCACCGTCGCGATGCTGCACCTGGTCAACAGCGCGGCGGTCCCGGTCTCCTTCTTCGGCGCCAAGAGCTACACCCTGTGGTCCGGCGTCCAGGACGCGCTGACCCAGTGGTGGTACGGCCACAACGCGGTCGGCTTCTTCCTGACCGCCGGTTTCCTCGGCATCATGTATTACTTCGTGCCGAAGCAGGCGGACCGGCCGGTCTATTCCTACCGGCTGTCGATCGTCCACTTCTGGTCGCTGATCTTCCTCTACATCTGGGCCGGGCCGCACCACCTGCACTACACGGCGCTGCCCGACTGGGCGCAGACCCTCGGCATGACCTTCTCGGTGATGCTGTGGATGCCGTCCTGGGGCGGCATGATCAACGGCCTGATGACCCTGTCGGGCGCCTGGGACAAGCTGCGCACCGATCCGATCCTGAAGCTGCTCGTGACCTCGATCGCCTTCTACGGGATGAGCACGTTCGAGGGGCCGCTGATGTCGATCAAGGCGGTCAACTCGCTGTCGCACTACACCGACTGGACGATCGGCCACGTGCATTCCGGCGCCCTGGGCTGGGTCGCCTTCGTCAGCTTCGGCGCGATCTACTACCTGGTGCCGCGGCTGTGGGGTCGCGAGCGGCTGTACAGCCTGCGCCTGGTCAACACGCATTTCTGGATCGCCACCATCGGCATCGTCCTCTACATCACCGCGATGTGGGTGTCGGGCATCATGCAGGGCCTGATGTGGCGCGCCTACGACGCCCTCGGCTTCCTCGAATACGCGTTCGTCGAATCATCCGAGGCGATGTACCCGTATTATCTGATCCGGGCTCTCGGCGGCGTCCTGTTCCTGATCGGTTCGCTGATCATGGCCTACAATCTGTGGCAGACGATCCGGGGCCGGACCCGTGCCGAAAAACCCCTCGGCATGCCCGAGTAGTACAGGGAGGATCGAAGATGTTCATCAAGCATTCGACGATCGAGACGAAACCGCTCCTCCTGCTGGTCCTGATCCTCGTCACCATCTCGATCGGCGGGCTGGTCGAGATCGTGCCGCTCTACACCGTCGAGACGACGATCGAGCGGGTCGAGGGCGTGCGGCCCTATTCGCCGCTCGAGCTGATGGGCCGCAACATCTACATCCGCGAAGGCTGCTACGTCTGCCACAGCCAGATGATCCGGCCGTTCCGCGACGAGGTCGAGCGCTACGGCCACTACAGCCTCGCGGCCGAGAGCATGTACGACCACCCGTTCCAGTGGGGCTCGAAGCGCACCGGGCCCGACCTCGCCCGGGTCGGCGGCAAGTACTCGAACGAATGGCACGTCGCGCACCTGATCGACCCGCGCTCGGTGGTGCCGGAGTCGATCATGCCCGGCTACCCGTTCATGATGCGCGAGCTCGCCGCAGACGATATCGAGGCGCACCTTGAGACGCTGCGCATCGTCGGCGTGCCGTACAGCGACGACATGGTGCTGAACGCCGCGATCGACCTCGCCGCGCAGGCCGATCCCGAGGCCGACCACGAGCCGCTGCTGGCCCGCTATCCCAAGGCGGTGGTCGGCGATCTCGACGGCGACCCGACCCGGCTGACCGAGATGGATGCGCTGGTCGCCTACCTGCAGATGCTGGGCACGCTGGTCGACTTCGCCGACGTGCAGCCCGGCGATCTGACACAGTAGGAGGGCGCCATGACACTGCTCGAGCTGTCCGAGCTGGCCCGCGCCTGGTGGGGCGTGTGGCTGATGCTGCTGTTCGTCGGCATCGTCGCCTGGGCGCTGTGGCCGTCGGAGCGGCGCCGGCACGAAATGCGCGACAATGCCCTGATCCCGCTGCGCGACGACGACGCGCCCGACGTCGACGCCCGTTAAGGAGAGCGTGCCATGCCGACGAACGTGGAAAAGGATTCCGTGACCGGGACCGAGACGACCGGCCACGAATGGGACGGCATCAAGGAACTCAACACGCCGCTGCCGCGCTGGTGGGTCATCGTCTTCTGGGTGACGATCATCTGGTCGGCGCTGTACTACATCGTGTACCCCACGTTTCCCGGCTGGGACGGCCTGTGGCAGTACACCGCCCGCAAGGACATCGCGTCAACGATGGCGGCGGTCCAGGCCGACCGCGCCGTGTGGACCGGCAAGCTGGCCGCCGCGCCGCTCGACGAGATCGAGCAGAATCCCGACCTGCTCGAGTTCGCGGTCGCCGGCGGCCGCGCCGCCTTTGCCGACAATTGCGCACCCTGCCACGGGGCAGGCGGCGCCGGCGGGCCGGGCTATCCCAACCTGCTCGACGATGCCTGGATATGGGGCGGCACGCTCGATGCCATCCACACGACGATCGTGCACGGCGTCCGCTGGCCCCGCGACGACGAGACCCGCCTGTCCGAGATGCCGCGGTTCGGTGTCGACGGGCTGCTGACACCGGCGCAGATCGACGACGTCGCGGAGTACGTGCTGTCGCTGTCCGGCAACGCCACCGACGCTGCGGCAGCCGAGCGCGGCCGGGACCTCTTCGCCGAGAACTGCGCCGCCTGCCACGGCGAGAACGGCGAGGGCAATCCCGAGTTCGGCGCGCCGCGGCTCAACGACGCCATCTGGCTTTACGGCGGCGACAAGGACACCATCGTGCGGACCATAAACCGCAGCCGCAGCGGCGTCATGCCGGCCTGGGGCGACCGGCTCGATGCGGCGACCCTCAAGCAGCTGGCGGTGTACGTGCATTCGCTCGGCGGCGGCGAATAGGGATGACGCCCGGGAACATGAACACGGTTCCCCCGTCCCTCGTCGACAGGCCCGGAAGCGCCGCGGAAGCCGGCAGCCCGCCGCTCTACGCCGACCGCGTGCGGGTCTATCCGGCATGGGTGTCCGGCCCGTACCGGCGCTTCAAATGGGCGTCGCTCGTCGTCCTCCTCGGCATCTACTACGCCGGGCCCTGGCTGCGCTGGGACCGCGGCCCCGGCGCCCCCGACCAGGCGCTGCTCATCGACATGCCGTCGCGGCGCGCCTATTTCTTCTCGCTCGAGATCTGGCCGCAGGAGATCTACTACCTGACCGGCCTCTTGATCGTCGGCGCCGTCGGCCTGTTCCTCGTCACCTCGCTGTTCGGACGGGTGTGGTGCGGCTACAGCTGCCCGCAGACCGTCTGGACCGACCTGTTCATGTGGGTCGAGCGCCGCATCGAGGGCGACCGCAACGCCCGCATGCGGCTCGATCGGGCGCGCTGGACGGCGGGCAAGATCGCCAAGAAGGTTGCCAAGCACGGCGTCTGGATCGCCATCTCGGTGGCCACGGGCGGCGCCTGGGTGATGTATTTCACCGACGCGCCGACCCTGGTTGCCGACATCGTCCGCTTCGAGGCCTCGGCCGCCGCGCTGTTCTTCATCGGCCTGTTCACCGCAACGACGTATCTCCTCGGCGGCATCGCGCGCGAGCAGGTCTGCACCTACATGTGCCCGTGGCCGCGCTTCCAGGCCGCCATGTTCGACGAGGACACGCTGATCGTCACCTACGAGGCCTGGCGCGGCGAGCCGCGCGGCAAGCACAAGCAGGGCGACAGCTGGGAGGGCAGGGGCCATTGCGTCGACTGCCTGCAATGCGTCAACGTCTGTCCGACCGGCATCGACATCCGCGACGGCAACCAGCTGGAATGCATCGGCTGCGGCCTGTGCATCGACGCCTGCAACCGGATCATGCACCGCCTCGGCCTGCCGCCCGGGCTGGTGCGGCTGGACACCGCCAGCAACCAGCTGGCGCGCGAACGGGGGCGCACGGCGCCGTTCCGCGTGTTCCGGCCGCGCACCATCATCTACGCCGGGATCCTGGCAGCCGTGCTGGCCCTGATGGCGTTCGGCCTGGGCAGTCGGTCGACCCTCGACGTCAGCCTGCTGCGCGACCGGAACCCGCTGTTCGTGACCCTGTCGGACGGCGCAATCCGCAACGGCTACACCTTTAAGATCGTCAACCGCGCGCGCGCCGACCGCGAGTTCGTGCTGACGCTCGAGGGCATGCCCGACGCCACGATCAGCATCCGCGGCGGCGAGACCGACGTCACGCAGGCGGTGCTCGGCGCCCGGCCCGACCGGGTCGAGGCCTACCGGGTGTTCGTCCGCGCACCGCGCCAGAGCCTTGCCGGCGAGTCGACGCCCCTGCGCTTCGTCCTCGAGGAGAACCTGGCGGACGGCGAGCGCTCGGTGCAGGACACCGTGTTCCGGGGGCCGCACTGACCATGGAACCGCGGGACAACATCCGGGACCGGCGGCAGGGCCGCTGGATTCCGTGGCTCATCGTCGCCTTTTTCGGCGTGGTGATCGCCGCCAACGGCGTCATGGTCTATATCGCAACGACCACGTTCACCGGTCTGCAGACCGAGGGCCATTACCTCAAGGGGCTGGCGTACAACCGGGTGATCGAGGCGGAGCGGGCCGAGCAGGCGCTGGGCTGGCAGGTCACCGTGCGGTTCGAGTCGACCGGCGAACGCCGCGGGCGTATCGTCGCCCATGCGGAGGATGCCGCAGGCGCCCCGCTGGCCGATGCCGTCGTCGTCGCACACCTGGTGCGGCCGACCCAGGACGGTTATGACATGAGCATCACCCTCACTTCCGAGGACAACGGCCTCTACGCGGCGGAAATCGAGCTGCCGCTTCCGGGATTATGGGAAATCCAGACACAGATCGTGCATCCATCGGGCACCTATCGAACGGCACAGCGGCGCGTCACGCCGTAGCGGTCTGCCGGCACTGCGGCGGATTGCTGGACGGCGGCGCCGGCGAATTCTGCTGCCCGGGCTGCGCCGCGGCCTGGCAGACGGTGCGCGGGCTCGGCCTGGAGGCGTATTACCGCCGCCGGGTGCTGGACCCGACGGTGCGGCCGACACGGCCCGACGAGCAGCAGCCGCGCTTCGACTTCGCGCCCTACGTGACGACGGCCCCCGATGGCCGGGCGGCGCTGACGCTCGCGGTCGACGGCCTGCACTGCGCCGCCTGTGTGTGGCTCATCGAATCGGTCCTGGCGCGCGAGCCGGGGCTCGAATCCGCCCGCGTCAACATGACGACGCGCCGCCTGCGCCTCGTCTGGCGGCCTGGCGCCGCCGATCCCGCCCCCTCCCCAACCCCTCCCCCGCCCGGGCGGGAGAGGGGCTATGAGGCGCGATCCGGTCATCCGAGCCCCTCCCCCTCGAGAGGAGGAGGGGATGGGGAGGGGGCCGACGTTCGGGCTTCCGAGAGTTGCGAGGGACTGCAACGGGCCGTCGGCAAGATCGCGGCGCTGGGCTACCGGCTGACGCCGTTCGACGAGGCCGGCGCCGACGACGCCGGGGCGGCACGGCAGCGGGCCCTCTTGCGCGCCATGGCGGTGGCCGGGTTCGCCGCCGCCAACGTCATGCTGCTGTCGGTGTCGGTGTGGGCCGGCCACGTGCAGGACATGGGTCCGGCCACCCGCGACCTCATGCACTGGATCTCGGCACTGATCGCCGTGCCCGCGATCGCCTATGCCGGGCGCCCGTTCTTCCGCCCAGCGCTGGCCGCGCTGGCGGCGCGGCGAGTCAACATGGACGTTCCGATCTCGCTCGCCGTCCTGCTGGCCACCGGGATGAGCCTCGTGCAGACCGCGACCGGACAGCCGCACGCCTATTTCGACTCCGCGGTCACGCTGCTGTTCTTCCTGCTGATCGGGCGCTACCTCGACGCGCGGTCGCGCGGCCGCGCCCGCCTGGTCGCGGCGAACCTGCTGGCGCTGCGGGCGCGCGCCGTGACCGTGGTCGATGCGCACGGCGGCACGCGCGTCGTCGCGCCGTCGGAGGTCCGCGCGGGCATGACCGTGCTCGTCGGGACCGGCGAACGGATACCGGTCGACGGCCGCGTCGTCTCCGGGCGGTCGGACCTCGACACCGCGCCGATCACCGGCGAGAGCGTGCCGCGCCCTGCCCGCAGCGGCGATACGGTGCTGGCCGGCACGGTCAACCTGACCGGGCCGCTGCGCGTCGCCGTCACCTCGGTGGGTGAGGACACGGTGCTGGCGGAGATCCTGCGCCTCGTCGAGGCCGCCGAGCAGGGGCGCGCCCGCCATGTCGCGCTCGCCGACCGCGTCGCCCGCCTGTACGCGCCGGCGGTGCACAGTCTTGCGCTGGTGACCTTCCTCGGTTGGTGGCTGGTGCTCGATGCCGGGGTGCAGGCGGCGCTGCTCAACGCCATCGCGGTGCTGATCATCACCTGCCCCTGCGCCCTCGCGCTGGCGGTCCCCGCGGTTCAGGTCGCCGCGGCCGGCCGACTGCTGCGCGGCGGCGTCCTGATCAAGTCGGCGACGGCGCTGGAGCGCCTGGCGAGCGTCGACACGGTCGTCTTCGACAAGACCGGGACCCTGACGGAGGGCCGCCCCCAGCTGCTGCGCGACGGCGGCTGGGACGACGACGACCTCGCCGCGGCGGCGGCGCTGGCGGCGGCGAGCCGGCATCCGCTGGCGCGCGCCCTGGCCTTCGCGGTTCCCGGCGTTGCCGCGGCCGACGACGTCGAAGAGGTCCCGGGATCGGGCTTGCGCTGCGGCGCGGTGCTGCTCGGCAGCCGCGACTGGTGCGGGGTGACGGCGGAGCCGGAAGCGGAGGGACCGGAGCTGTGGCTGGTCCGACCCGGGATCGCGCCGGTGCGCTTTGCCTTCCGGGACGCCCCGCGTCCGGATGCGGAGAGCGTGGTCGCCGAGCTGCTCGGCGCCGGCTATCGGGTCGAGCTGCTGTCCGGCGACCGGGCGCTCGCCGTCGCCGCGCTGGCCGGCCGCCTCGGCATCGCGCGCTGGCGCGGCGGCTCCACGCCCGCCGAAAAGGCGGCGCATCTTGGCCGGCTGGCGAGCGAAGGCCGCCGCGTGCTGATGGTCGGGGACGGGCTGAACGATGCGCCCGCGCTCGGCCATGCCCAGGTCTCCATGTCTCCCGCCGACGCCGTTGACATCGCCCAGAACGCCGCCGACGTGGTCTTCCAGGGGGACCGGCTGGCCCCGGTGTCGGAGACGATCGGGGTGGCCCGAAGATCGCGTCGTCTGGTGCTGCAGAACCTCGGGCTCGCCTTCGCGTACAACGCGGTGACGGTGCCGCTGGCGATGCTCGGGCTGGTCACCCCGCTGATCGCCGCGGCCGCCATGTCGGCATCATCCCTCGCGGTGGTCGGCAATGCGCTGCGGGTCGGCCGCAGGCCGCGGCGATGAGCGCGCTCCTGTTCCTGATCCCGATCGCCGTGCTGCTCGGCCTGCTCGGCCTGGTCGCGTTCCTGTGGGCGCTCAAGAGCGGCCAGTTCGACGATCTGGACGGTGCGGCGAGCCGTATCCTGTTCGACGACGACGGGCCACCGGAAGACAGAGATTCCTGAGGTTCGCCCGTGCCCGATGCGGCCAAATGCCGCTTGCGTATACCCATTCTTAACGCATAGACTCGGAAACTGGATATGGCGGGAAACAATCCGAAGGTATGGTCTTTTGATGGGTCTCGGTGAGCCAAAACCAGGGCCGTCCCGGGCGGAGGCGGAGGGGCTGAGTCCTTGCGCGGCCTGTTCCGTGCGGGACATGGCGTTCTGCGGCGTCCTGACGGACGAGGAGCTGCCGCGCCTGCTGGCGATTTTCACGACCGTCGACGTCGACCCGCACCAGCCGATCATCGACGAGGGCGAGGTCGCGGACTACCTGTTCAACGTCACCGACGGTGCCGTCAAGCTCTACAAGCTGCTGCCCGACGGGCGCCGGCAGATCACCGGCTTCCTGTTCGCCGGCGACTTCCTCGGCATCGCGATGAATGAGAAATACGCCTACAGCGCGGAAGCGCTGGGCAAGGTGTCGCTGTGCCGGTTTCCGCGGCGCAAGCTGGAAGCGTTGCTCGACGAATTCCCGAAACTCGAGAAGCGCCTGCTCGGCATGGCGTCGAACGAGCTCGTGCAGGCACAGGACCAGATCCTGCTGCTGGGTCGCAAGACAGCGCAGGAAAAGATCGTCTCCTTCCTGTTGAGCCTGTCCGATCGCGCCGTCAAGCGCGGTGCCGACCCGTCACCGATCCTGCTGCCGATGGGCCGCGCCGACATCGCCGACTACCTCGGGCTGACCACCGAGACGGTCAGCCGCACCATCACCCATCTCAAGCGCGACGGGCTGATCCGCCTGATGCAGGGCGGCCGGGTGGACCTGCCGAACCTGACCGCGTTGCGGGATCTCGCCGACGGGTCGTGACCGGCGCGCCACTGCACGACCACCTGTTTTCCCGCATCGATGCCGCGCGCGACGACCTGGTCGCGCTGACCCGCGAGCTGATCCGCATCCCCACCGTCAATCCACCCGGCGACGCCTACGCCGCGTGCTGCGAGGCGATCGGGAAACGACTGGCGCAGCGGGGCTTCGCCGTCGAATACCTGCGCGCCGAAGGCGCGGTCGGCGACCGTGACCGTCACCCCCGGACCAACGTGGTGGCCCGCATCGAGGGCTCGGTGCCGGGCCCGTGCCTCCATTTCAACAGCCATGTCGACGTCGTGCTGCCGGGCGGCGGCTGGACCGTCGACCCGTTCGCCGGAGAGATCCGTGACGGGCGCCTCTACGGGCGCGGCGCCTGCGACATGAAGGGCGGGCTCGCCAGCAGCATCGTCGCGGTCGAGGCACTGCTCGAGGCGTGGCCGGACTTCCCCGGCGCGATCGAGATCTCCGGCACTGTGGACGAGGAGACCGGCGGCTATGCCGGTGTCGCCTGGCTGGCCGAGCGCGGCTACTTCTCGAAGCCGCGGGTCGACTACGTGATCATTCCCGAGCCGCTCAACAAGGATTGCGTCTGCCTCGGCCACCGCGGCGTGTGGTGGGCCGAGCTCGAGGTCACCGGACGCATCGCGCACGGCTCGATGCCGTTCCTCGGCACCTCGGCAATCCGCGGCATGGCCGCGGTCCTCGAGCGCATCGAGCGCGAGCTCTACCCCGCGCTCAACCAGCGCCGCACGGCGATGCCGGTCATCCCCGAAGGGGCCCGCTTCTCGACCCTCAACCTGAACTCGATCCACGGCGGCTCGGCGGAGGGCGGGGAGGGATTCCCGTCGGCCCTGGTCGCCGATTCCTGCCGGCTGGTGCTCGACCGGCGCTACCTGATCGAGGAGTCGGAGGACGAGGTGCGGCGCGAGATCGTCGACCTGCTGGATGCGGTCCGGGCCGAGCGGCCGGATTTCCGCTACGCGCTACGCGATCTGTGGTCGGTGCCGCCGGTGATGACCGATGCGGAGTCGCCGCTGGTGCGAGCGCTCGACCGCGGCATCGAGCTTGTGCTCGGCCGGCCGGCGCGCCACGTCGCCTCGCCCGGCACCTACGACCAGAAGCACGTGCAGCGCATCGGCCGGCTCAAGGACTGCGTCGCCTACGGCCCCGGCATCCTCGACCTGGCGCACCAGCCGGACGAGTATGTCGGCATCGACGACATGGTCGAGGCGGCCAAGGTCATGGCGGCGGCCGCGGTGGCGCTGCTGTCCGGCGGCAAGGTTGCGGCATGATCACGCCGGGCCCGCGCAACCTGATCACCGACGTGCCCGGCATCAGGGTCGGCAATGCGGGGCACGCGCGCCACCTGACCGGCGTGACCGTGGTGCTCCCGGAGCGCCCGGCAGTGGCCGCCGTCGACGTGCGCGGCGGCGGGCCCGGCACGCGCGAGACCGACGCCCTCGATGCGGCCGCGCTGGTCGATCGCGTCGACGCGGTGGTGCTGTCGGGCGGCTCCGCCTTCGGGCTCGACGCCGCTTCGGGCGTTTCCGCCTGGCTCGCGGCCCGGGGCCGCGGCTTCGCGGTCGGCGAGGCGCGGGTGCCGATCGTGCCTGCAGCGATCCTGTTCGACCTGCCGCACGCCGGCCAGGCGGACTGGGGTGCCGCGCCGCCCTACCGCGCCCTAGCCGCCACCGCCTGCGACAGCGCCGCGGCGGATTTCGCCCTCGGCAACCAGGGGGCCGGGCTGGGCGCAAGCGCTGGCGCGCTGAAGGGCGGCCTCGGCAGCGTCTCGGCGGTCGACGAGGACGGGCTGACGGTCGGCGCGCTGGCCGCGGCCAACCCGGCCGGCGCGGTAGTCGTGCAAGGGCAGTCCGCTTTTTGGGCCTGGGCGCTCGAGCAGGACGGCGAGCTCGGCGGCCAGACGCCACCGCGACAGCCGGTGCCGCTGGAGCCGGACCTGCCGGAAGAGCTGCGGCCCGGCACCAACACCACCCTTGCGGTGGTCGCCGTCGGCGAGCGCCTGACCCGGGTCCAGGCACAGCGCGTCGCCATCATGGCGCAGGACGGCATCGCCCGCGCCGTGCGCCCGGCCCACACCCCGTTCGACGGCGATTCCGTGTTCGTGCTGGCGACCGGCACCGGCCACCCGCCCGGCCCGGCGATGGTGGCACGGATCGGCGCCCTCGCCGCCGACTGCGTCGCCCGCGCCATCGCGCGCGGTGTCTTCGCCGCCGAACCCGCCGGCGGCCTGCCCTCGTATCGCGAGACATACCGGTAGAACCGGCCACGCTCACGCCCCGTCCGCGCGGCCATGATTTCCCGGTTTGTCGGCACACAGCCCTCCTGTTATGCTGCACTGCGAAAGCCCGCGCTTCAGGCGGGGGCCGGCAACAAGGATGGGGGTTCAGGTCATGCGCAAATGGTCGGTCGGCATCGCCGTGCTCGGGATCGTTGCGATCGGCGCGCTCGTCGTGTCCAGGCCGTGGGAGTCGACGCAGCGGGACAGCCTCGTTCTCGGCATGCCGCTCGAGCCGCCGCATCTCGACCCGACCGCGGGCGCCGCCGCGGCGATCGACGAGGTGGTCTACGCCAACGTTTTCGAGGGGTTGACCCGGATCGACGAGTCCGGCGCCGTGCAGAAGGCCTTGGCCGCGGGCTGGACGATCTCGGAGGACGGACTGACCTACACCTTCACACTGCGCGGCGGCGTCGCCTTCCATGACGGCACGACGTTCGATTCGGGGGACGTGAAGTTCTCGCTGGACCGCGCCCGCGCCGCCGATTCGACCAACGCCCAGAAGGGTCTGTTCGAAGCAATCGAATCGGTCGAAACCCCGGACCCGCTGATCGTCGTCGTCAGGCTTTCGCGTCCGGAGGGCTTGTTCCTGTGGAACCTGGGCTGGGGCGATGCGGTGATCGTGGCACCGGAGTCGGCAGCGACCAACAAGACCAATCCCGTCGGCACCGGGCCGTTCCGCTTCGTCGAGTGGAAGAAGGCGGACAGCGTCCGCCTCGCCCGCTTTGACGCCTATTGGGGCGAGACGCCGGCGCTCGTCGCGGTCACCTTCAAGTTCGTCTCCGACCCGTCGGCCCAGGTCGCCGCGTTGCTGGCCGGCGACATCGACGCCATCCCCAATGTCGGCGCACCGGAGAGCCTGGAGCGCTTCAAGGCCAACGACCGCTTCGAGGTGCGCGTCGGCACGACCGAGGGCGAGACGATCCTGGCGATGAACCACCGGCGCGAGCCGTTCAGCGACGTCCGCGTGCGCCAGGCGATCAGCCACGCGGTCGACCGCCGGGCCGTCATCGACGGCGCGATGTTCGGTTACGGCACGCCCATCGGCAGCCATTTCGCACCGCACCATGCGGCCTACCGGGACCTCACCGGCGTCTATCCCTACGATCCCGCGGCGGCCAAGGCACTGCTGGCCAGGGCCGGCTACCCCGACGGCTTCAGGGCGGTGATGAAATTGCCGCCGCCGTCCTATGCGCGGCGCGGCGGCGAGATCATTGCGGCACAGCTCGCCGAGATCGGCATCGAGGTGGCGATCGTGCCGGTCGAATGGGCGCAGTGGCTCGACGAGGTGTTCCGCAACCAGCACGACTTCGACTTTACCATCGTCTCGCACACCGAGCCGCTCGACATCGGCATCTACGCCCGCGACGACTACTATTTCGGCTACCGCTCCGCCGATTTCAACGCGGTGATGGAGCAGCTCAAGGGCGAGACCGACGCGGCCCAGCGCGCGGCGCTGTACGGTCTTGCGCAGGAGATCATCGCCGACGACGCGGTCAACGTCTTCCTGTTCCAGCTCGCCCGCACCGGCGTGCAGAAGAAGGGCCTCAAGGGCCTGTGGCTGAACGCGCCGGTGCAGGCGAACGACGTGACCAAGGTGTATTGGGAGTAGCGGGGCGCCGGACCGCCTACCCGCAGCAGGCCGCGCCCACCAGGGCGGCGAGCCGGCCGATGTCGGGGATCGCAAGCGCGCCCCCGCGGCGCACCGCGATGCCGTCGCGGGCCAGTGCGCCGAGCGCCCGCGCCACCGTCTCGCGCGTCGTCCCGGCCCGCGCCGCGATCTCCGCGTGGAGCGGCGCGGGCTCGATCACCGCGCCGCCGTTTGGTACCGCATGGTCGCAGGCGAGGCGCAGCAGCTCGCCGTGCACCCGGCCGGGGGCGCCGAGGGTGCTGAGATCCATGATCCGGCGGTCGGCGTCGCGCACCATGGCCGCCAGTTTCTGCATGATGGTGAATGCGATATCGAGATGGGCGGCGACCAGACGCCGGAACGGGCCGGCACCGAGACTTGCGGTCAGCGTGTCGTCGAGCGCGAAGACACTGGCCGAGCGCGGGCCGCCGTCGATGGCCGAAAGCTCGCCCACCGTGCCGCCGGCGGCGATGTCGGCGAAGCTCACCTCGCGGCCACCGGCGGAATAGTTCACGACCCGCACCCTGCCGGCAACGATGAAGCAGATCTCGCGACTCTCGCTGCCGTGCCCGAAGAGTTGCTGGTGCGGCGCCCAGCGCCGCCAGCCGCAGCTGCGGGCGACCCGGGCCCGTTCCGCCCCGGTCAGTCCGGCGAGCAGGGCGATGTTGTCGAGGGCGAAGGCGCGGTCGGGCGCATCCATGTGCGTGGGAGCGTCGTGGCTCATGGCTGCAGCATAGCCCGGCCACGGGCGTCGTTCAGACCCGGTCCGGTCATCGTGATCAGCCGTGAAGCGTCGCGACCGGAGACCGGGGGCCGGGGCGGGGACGGCCGACCAGCAGGTCGAGGACACCGTCCCAGCCGTTGGCGCGACAGGCGAAGATCGCGCCGTCGATACCGAGACTGTCGATCAGCGTAAGCGCGAGCCGGGCCTGCGCGCGGCGGTCGGACTGCAGGATGTTCTGGCGTTCTGCGATGATCATGTCGGGGGACTCCATTGCGGTGTGCCGTTGCGGTCGCGACGTGCGGCGGGTGGCCGCTCAAGCCTGTGGGCCGTCGAGCAGCGGCCGTTTGATCTCCAGCCAGTGCTCGCCGACCGCGATCACACAGCTCTCGCCAGCGGGGGTGGTCGTCACCAGCGTCCAGCTGGCGCTGTCCGGCGAGGCGAACAGCTCGATCAGCCGCCCGCCGGCCTCGAGCCCGGCGGCGACCGGCCGTTCCGCGAAACGCTCCTCGAGCAGTCGGACGAGCCTGTCATGCGCCTGGCAGCCTGCGGTCTGGGCCGCGGCGTCGGAGGCGGTCGCGAGGATCAGCGCCAGCCCCAGGGCCAGCCCGCCGGCGAATCCGACGAGGGCGCCGCGGACGATGTGGAAAATCAGGGAATGCCGTGTCATATCGCGTTCCTCCGTTGCTGTTCCCGGGCAGCGTCCCACGCGCCGCGCGGCCGCGCTGTGACGGCAGTCACAGCTCACGGACATGTCAACGGAGAAGGGCGCAGCGACGGAGAGATTCGCGTGACGGGCGGCTGCGCGGCCGGTTCGCGACGGCGTCAGTGTGCGTCGGGCCTGACCGTTCCGTCGCTACCGCGCCGCGTCAGGGCCGGCGCATCGCGGCGCTGCCTGTCGTACCCGGGCGCTCGGCACCGCTGCGGGCCGCCACCGCGGTGCGCCAGCGGGCTTCGCGGCCGCCGGCGACCAGGAAATCCAGCACACCATGCCATCCGCCGGTGTGGCAGGCAAGGATCGCCCTTTCGAGGCCGAGGCTGTCGACCAGCGCCACGGCCAGGCGCGCCTGCTCGGCGCGGTCGTACTGCGGGACGGATTCGATTTCGACGGGGATCATGTGGCACTCCTTCACGATCCGTCTTTTACGGAACTGTGCCCCGGTCCCCATCGCCAACGGACTTTCGGCAAAGCGGTCGCGTTCCGTGCGGGCCGGGCCTCCGCAGACCCGGATCGGCGGCGTTCAGCCCACCGTCGCGGCGCTCAATACGAGGATCACGGCAAGCCCCAGCGCGAGCCCGCCGGCGAACCCGACCAGGGCGCCGCGCAACATATGAAAGACCAGGGAATGCTGTGTCATGTCGCTGTCCTCCCTCGGTAACGACGCTACCGTCGCACGGGCGGGCGGGCCGCCGCAGTGGGGAAACTCACACGTCGCGGGCCTTTTTTGCGGCTGATTCGCGGGCGGGGCAGCGTTGACGAGCTGCCCCCGCGTCGCGCCGCGGGCAGATAGCGTCGTCGGCGTTGTAGTTGCGCCCCTTGCCCTCTCGGCTATGCTGGCAGCAAGCGCGGGCACGGCCCGGCGGGCCATCCGCGCCAAGAACGTTGCGGCCAGACGCCGCGGAACAGCGAGGGAGAGACATCATGCCCGACCGATACGAGACCGGTTACGAAGTCGGCCAGGACAACCTGCAGAAGTTCGGCCTCGACATCCACCATCCGGTGTTCTGGATCGCCAGCCTCCTGGTTCTGGTGTTCGTCATCGGAACACTGATCGTGCCCATCCAGGCCAAGGAGGCGTTCGACGGCGCCAAGTTGTGGTCGATCGACAATTTCGACTGGCTGTTCATGCTCGGCGGCAACATCTTCGTGATCTTCTGCTTCGTGCTGATCGTGCTGCCGGTCGGCAAGATCCGCATCGGCGGCCCCGACGCCAAACCGGAATACTCGACCCTCTCGTGGTTCGCCATGCTGTTCGCCGCCGGCATGGGCATCGGCCTGATGTTCTGGAGCGTCGCCGAGCCCACCGCCTACTATACCGACTGGTGGGGAACGCCGCTCAACGCCCCGGCCCGGACGCCCGAGGGCGCGCGCATGGCGATGGGCGCGACGATGTTCCACTGGGGCCTGCATCCCTGGGCGATCTATGCGGTGGTCGGCCTGTCGCTGGCCTTCTTCACCTACAACAAGGGCCTGCCGCTGACCATCCGCTCGGGCTTCTTCCCGCTGATCAAGGACCGCTCCTGGGGCTGGTTCGGCCACCTCATCGACGTCGTCGCGGTGATGGCGACGATCTTCGGCCTCGCCACCTCGCTCGGCTTCGGCGCACAGCAGGCAGCCAGCGGCCTGTCCTTCCTGTTTGGCATCGAGGCCGGCATCGGAACGCAGGTGGCGATCATCATCGGGGTCACCGCCGTCGCCATCTTCTCCGTCGTGCGCGGCATTGAGGGCGGCGTGAAGCTGCTCAGCAACATCAACATGGGCTTGGCGGCCGGCCTGCTGCTCTTCATCATCATCGCCGGGCCGACGCTGGCCATCATCGGTACGGTATTCAGCACCGCCGGTGCCTATGTCGAGAACATCATCCCGTTGAGCAACTGGTTCGGCCGCGAGGACGACAAGTTCTTCCACGGCTGGACGGTGTTCTACTGGGCCTGGTGGATCTCGTGGTCGCCCTTCGTCGGCATGTTCATCGCCCGCATCTCCAAGGGCCGCACGGTGCGCGAGTTCATCACCGCCGTGCTGGTGATTCCGACCCTGGTCACCCTGGTCTGGATGTCGGCCTTCGGCGGCTCGGCGCTGGAGCAGGCGCAGGCCAATGTCGGCGCGCTCGCGGGCGGCATCGGCGACGTCTCGCTGGCGCTGTTCCAGATGTTGGAGAACCTGCCGTTGACGACGATCGCCTCCTTCGTCGGGATCGTCCTGGTGCTGATATTCTTCATCACCTCCTCCGACTCCGGCTCCCTGGTGATCGACAGCATCACCTCGGGCGGCAAGGTCGACGCGCCGGTGGTACAGCGCGTCTTCTGGGCGACGATGGAGGGCGTGATCGCCGGCGTGCTCCTGTTCGGCGGCGGCGGCGATGCGCTGGGCGCGCTGCAGGCGGCGGCGATCACCGTCGGCCTGCCGTTCACGCTTGTGCTGATCGTGATGTGCGTCGGCGTCTATTTGGGCCTGTCGCACGAGGCCAAGTTCGTGGTTGCCGAGGACGGCTCGGCGCCGGCGTCCGGGGAATAGGCGGCGCGGCGGCGTCGGGCCGGCGCCGTCGCAACTCTGGAAGCGGGGGCTGCGCTTGCGCAGCCCCCGCGCCGCTTGATCCAGATCATGGCGCGCACCAAGCGCATGTGAAACAACTGCCCCGGTGAATGCGGCCCCGATTTCGGAGGGTCGTCATGAGCGTTTCAGCAAGAAGGAAGGAACCGGCCGCGATCGGCATTGCGATTGCGGCGGATGAGGGCTGCACGGACCACCGCGTGCCCGCTTCCTGCAAGACACCGGCATCGCACGGGACGATAGCGCGCAGATCCTCGGGCTCGCCGACTTCATAAGGGGCCGGACGACCTCCCGACGCGAAAACCTCGCGATCACAGGCGCCGGCGCGGAGGTCTGAAGCGACCGGCTCCGGGGCCAGCGACGCACAGACTCGAAGGAGCGTAAGATGGCAGAACCAGCCCTCAAGCCGGAACCCACCGCGGCGCCGGAACCGACGCCGATGCCGATGTGTCCGATGGCCGAAACCTGCAAGGGCATGATGGCGCGGCCCTTTTCCAATCTCACGCTGATCCTGCCCGGCGTCGTCTTTGTCGCGCTCGGCGTTGCGATCGTGCTGGAGCCGCGGATTCTCGCCTGGCTCATCGCCATCGCCTTCATCCTGATGGGGCTCGTGTCGTTCATGGTGGCGCGTTTCGTGCGCCGCATCGGCACGCGGCTCGGCAAACCGCGCGAGTGAACGCGGGGCGGTCATCACGGATGCCCGCCGCCGGCAACGGGAGCGAGACATGACGCAAACGGAACCGCAACCGCCGACGCCGCGGGAGCGACGCGAAGCGACCGGCCAGAAGGGCCTATCGGACAAGGTCGATGCCGCCGGCTGGGGCCTGTTCTTCATCTGGGTCGGTGCCGCGATTCTGGCCGATGTCGGCTGGGGCTGGGGCCTCGCCGGCGTCGCCGCCGTCATCCTCGGCGAAGCCGCGCTGCGCTGGCGCCTCGGCCTCAAGGTCGGCGGCTTCTGGATCGCCGTCGGCGCCGTGTTCCTGCTCGGCGCCCTGTGGGAGCTGTTCGAAGTCCCGTGGCCGCTGGCGCCGGTGCTGATCATCCTGTGCGGCTTCGCCATCCTGTGGGGCGCCCTTGCGGGCCGGCACGTGATGCGAAAGTGAGTGCCACCGCCGTCGAGCGGCGCCACCGGGCGATCATCGTTGCGCTGCTGTCGCTGATCGTCCTGTTCCTGGTCGCCTGCGCGCTCAACGTTCTGATCCCGATCTGCCATTATGTCTTCGGGTGCGATCACGGGTTTCGCGCCAGCGCCTGAACGGGAGCGGCGCAGTGCGTGCGCTCTCATGGCAGCCGCGACTGTAAGGAGGCAGAGTCATGCGAAAAAGGGTGCTGACAGGCGGCCGCGCCGGGCCGCAGCGGTGCGGCGCCGGGTCTGCGATGGGCGCGGCGTTTGTGCTGGCGGCCGCCGTCGTTTTGGCGATGCCGTCGGTCGCGACCGCCGATGAGGACGACGTGCAGCGGCAGTTGATGGGGCGCGATCTCGCCGCGGCGGGCGCCCTCGTCATCGTTTCCGACGATGATCTCGGCGGGGTCTTCGCCGCCGGCGAGACGGTCGAGCTGGCCGCGCCGACGCGCGAGGACGCGCTGCTCGCCGGCCGGCGCGTCGAGGTCCGCGCTTCGGTCGGCGACGATGCCTATCTCGCGGGACAGAGCGTCGACGTCTCGGCGCCGGTCGCCGGCCGGGTGGTCGCCGCCGGTGAGTTCGTGACGCTGGACGCGCGTGCCGCCACCGGCGGCGGGGTGCGGCTGTTCGGCCGTCGCGTCGAGGTGGCGGGCACGGTTGCCGGCGATTCCTGGATCGCGGCCGAGAGCGTGCGCCTCGCCGGCACCTTCGGCGGCGACGTCACGGTGACCGCCAAGACCGTCGACATCGACGCGGACGCCCGCTTCGACGGCATGCTGGTCACCCGCGCGCCAGAGGAGCCGGCGGTCCCGGACGCCGTCGCGCCGCCGGAGCGCCGCCGCTACGAGACGTGGCAGCCGGAGGACTGGGAGTGGGGTCCGCCGGGCCCGTGGCGCGCCCTGTTCGGCATGGCGCTCGGCGCGGTGGTGGTGTTCCCGCTCAGCCTGCTGGTCGCCGGCGGCATCCTGCTGGCGGCGGCCGGCGGCCTGATGGACCGCATCGCGGCGATCGGCCGCGCACGGCCCGGAGCGTCGATCGGCGCCGGGCTGGTGACCCTGGCGGTGTGGGCAGTGGCGGCGTTGTTGCTGCTGATGACGCTGATCGGCGCGCCGCTCGGCATCCTTTTGACCCTGGCACTGCCGCTGATCGTCATGCTCGGCTACGTTGCCGGGGCGCTGGCGCTGGCGCTCGGCGCCTGGATCAGCCTCGGCAGGGCGCTGCCCGGCGGGCTCGGGCGCTTCGGCCTGCTGGCGCTGGCGCTGTTCGTGCTTGCCATCGTCGGGCTGATCCCGATCGCCGGCTTCATCGTCGGCGTCCTCGTCACCCTGGCCGGGCTCGGCGCGACGGCGCTCGCCCTGCGCGGCGGCGCCGGGGCAAAGATGGCGCCCGCCGGCTGATCGCGGCGCATCTGCGAGCAAAGCGGGCGGCGCATCACCTCTGCGTGGCCCGCTGCGATCGCGCACTCAACGTGGGCGCGGGCGGCCGATTGCATCGGCCGCCAACACGCCGACCAGCAGCGCGGCGGCGATGGCGAGGCCGAAATCCTCCGGCACGTTCAGCAGCACCGCCCCGGTCGACCCTATGACGGCCCAGATGACGGGAATGACCGACAGCCACGCCCGCGGCGCACCCCGCATCAGAAGCAAAATGCCGATGGTGAAGATCGTCGTCGGGCAGGGCGCGACTCCGAACAGCGGCCCCGTCATCAGACCGTGCCCGGACCAATACCCCAGCACCTCATAGACCAGCATTGCATAGGCGATCAGGCCGAGCCCAAGGGCCGTGCGAAGATCCGCGCCCGCCGCGAACCGCAGGTCGCGCGGCAAGGCCGCAGTCCCCGCCAGCAGGATCGCCTGCAACACGAACAGCGCCGCGAAAACTCTTGCAGCCGGGTTGACCGGCGCGAAGTGCAACAGGTGATAGGCGATCCCGTTCCAGGCCCAGGACAGGGCAAGACCCGACAGGATCAGCCGCCGGCCGAGGGGTGTGTCCATCCACAGCGCGCCGACCGCCGCCATGCCGAGTGGATAGGCGACGATCTGGGCCGGCCAGACCGCCGCGTTATAGCGGGCGAAGACAGCGAAGAACTGGTCGGTGGTGAACGGCAGCTCCATGGCGCGATCATACCAGCGCATGGTTCGCCGCCCTTGATCTGGAGCAGAGCGCCCGAACGGGATACGCTCGCACAGTGCCGCGCGGACAGTCGGGAGGGCAAGGAACGCTTTGGCAGGTTCGTCGGCATTGAGCGCCCCGCGAAACACCGCCGAGGCCCGCGCGCTGCAGGAGCGGCTGCGCCGCCGCGTCGTGGCCGCGGGTGCACCGGCACGGTTGCGACTGGTCGCCGGGCTCGACGCCCATTACCAGCCGCGCGCCGGGCTGGTCTNNCACTACGCGCCGCGCGCCGGCCTCGTCTGGGGCGCGGCGGCGCTGCTCGACTGGCCGGGCCTCGAGCTGGTGGAAAGCGCGCTCGCCTGCCGGCCGCTCGACTTCCCCTACGTGCCCGGCCTGCTGTCGTTCCGCGAGGCGCCGGCGCTGCTGGCCGCCTTGGCGTGCCTGTCGCGGGCGCCGGACCTCCTGTTCATCGACGGCCAGGGGTTGGCCCATCCGCGCCGCCTCGGCCTCGCCAGCCATGTCGGCGTGCTGGCGGACCTGCCCGCGATCGGCGTCGCCAAGTCGCGCCTGATCGGCACGTTCGATCCGCCGGCCCCGGAGAAGGGCGCGGCCGCGCCGCTCATCGACAAGGGCGAGACGATCGGCGCGGTCGTTCGGAGCCGCGCCGGCGTGCGCCCGCTCTTCGTCTCCATCGGCCATCACATCTCCCTCGACGCCGCGGTCGATCTCGTGCTCGAGGCCGCGCCCCGCTACCGCCTGCCCGAGCCGACCCGCCTCGCCGACCGGCTCTCGCGGATGCACGGGGCGTGAGGGGCGTCGCTTGCGGCGGCGCATCACGCACATCGATTTTGCTCTTGACCTTCCAAAGACTGGAAGGTGTAAGCATACGCTCTGGAAACAAGTCGAATTTCGATGTCCTGATCCGCGGGAGAAGGCCGTGGCGACGTTCCGCAAACCCCGTCCGGAGCCGTTCGAGCGAGCGATCGCCCGGCTGAATGCCGAGAGCGTCGCCGCGTTCAACCGCGGCGACATCGCCGCCTGCGCCGACTTCTACGAGGACGACGCAACTATGCTCTTACCGGATCGTCCGCCGCTGCACGGCCGGGCAGCGATCGTCGACGGTCTGCGTGGCTTCGCGGCGGCCGGCATGACGTTGATGCCGGTCACGCCGGTGACCATGGTTGCGGGCAACGACTTCGGCTGCTGCGCCGGCCTCTACGGATTCACGGTGCGGGGCGGCGGCAAGGACATGCAGTGCGGTAAGTTCGTCACCGTGCTGCGGCGGCAGCGGGACGGCACGTGGAAGGCCGTCATCGATACGTTCTTCGCGGATTCGGCCCCCGCTTGACGGCGGTAAACCCCGGTCGCTGCGACGGCAGGAGGATGCGGCATGGCGGACAACAATGGTCGCCTGCGACAGCAGGCAAGGGAAATCTACGACAGGAGGGCGTGGTTCTACGATCTCTCGATCCCCCTCTACTACCTCGCCGGAATGCGCGTCGGCCGGTGGCGACGCCTGGTGGTCGAAGCGCTGGCCCTGCGGCCCGGCGATACAGTCGTCGAGATCGGCTGCGGCACCGGACTGAATTTCGCTGTGCTGGAACGGGCCGTCGGCGGCGAGGGGCGGATCATCGGCGTCGACATCTCCGACGAGATGCTCAAGCGGGCGGCGCGGCGGGTGCAGCACGCCGGCTGGAAGAATGTCGAACTCGTCCGTTGCGCGGCGGCGGATTACCGCTTCCCGCAGGGTGTGCACGGAATCTTCGCGGCCGGCGTGCTGAACTACGAGCCGGCCTACGATGCGGTCATCGAACGGGGCGCGACAGCGCTCGCCCGCGGCCGGCGGTGGGTCGTCCTCGATTACAAGATGCCGGACAACTGGCTGCGCCGCCTGGCGCCGCTGTTCGTGCTGCTCGGCCGCGCCTTCGGCGTATCGCGCGCCCTGATGGCGCGCCACCCGTGGGAATCGGTGCGGCGACACCTGCGCAACACGCGGATGCAGGAACTCTACGGTGGCTTCGTCTACATCGTCTCCGGCGAAGCGGCGTGAAGAGGCGCCCGTGGATCGCGCCACGCCACGGCCCGTTCGCGCTCCCCGAGACGACCCGCCTCGGCGACAGCCTGTCGCGCATGCACGGCGGCTGAGGGGCCGCCATCGCTCCCCGCCGAGCGTGCCGACGACGTCGCCGACATGCGGGAGTAGCGCGGCGCGTCGGGCGGCTGGCCGGGCGATCTTCTTAGAGGGGAGGGTAGGATGCGGCAGCTCGCCTCAGAGGCTCGTGACCGATCCCTCGACGTGGCACTTCGTGCAGACGAAGCTGCCGAGAAAGGCGCGCAGCAAGAGGGCCGGAGTCGGATTCGGCACCAGCTCCGCGAGGTCCAGCAGCGCCGCGATGCGCGTGTCTGGGGCTTTGTCGCTTTCCTGTAACGGCTTCAGGACTCCATCCGATCTGGACGGCGACCCGTCTTTGAAGTCGCGCAGAGTTCGGTCCGCACCGATTGGTTCGGCGGGAAGAGTTCCCGGAGGGCTATCGTCCGCATAGACGGCAATTCTGTCGCCGAACAGAATGTATGAAAATTGCCATCCGCAAGAGGGACACCTGAAGTCGCCCTCCGGACCCCTGTCCAGCAAACGCGCGAGGTCGATGAGGCCGTCGGCCGCCGCCATACCGCCCAACAGATAGGCCGGAGCGTGTTCATCCCCGAGATTTTCGCGGAAGGCGCGTTCGCACAGCGACCGGATATCCGGCAGGGACTCGAAAAAATCGCGCCGGATGCCATGGATCTCTTCCAGGTCGCGCGCGTCGACGGGCTCCGTCGCAAGGATCCTCCGGCAACGCGGCAGGAGGTCGTCCTTTTCGTAGCCGAACGGGGCTCGGGCCGGATCTTCGTGGATGGCAACCAGACGGCGGTACACGTCGAGCTTCCGGTCCCAGCCCTCCAGCGTCTGGGGCAATCCCTGCGGCACGTCCCCGTCCGAGCCCTCGACCCCGGGCACATGGTCGAATGCACGAAGCGCGACGTAGCCGGCAAAGAGCGCGATCTCCAGGCGCTGGCTCGTGCGTTCCGCCGACTGCGCGATTTCCAGCAGGTGGGGGATCGCGGCATAGGTTGCGCCGTAACACGTCCCCTGATGACACAAACAGTCCCAGAACAGGGAATTCGCGGCCTCGTCATCCCATGCCTGCGCGAGCCTGGAGAGCAGCAGCGGGATATTGCGGTCCCGATGCGCGTCGTCGAGTTTCTTCCAGAGCGGGTCGCTCAGCGCCAGCATCGATCTCCCTCGGCGGCGATTGACACGTTCATCGGAACACACCGCAGCGACCGGCCGAACGACTGGCGCTCGTCGCGGACTACTCTACGTACCAGAAACCGACCGTCCCGCGCAGCAGCGGCGGCCTCGCCGCCGGCCTTCCCGCGACCAGCGATCGTCGTTCGTCGCCGCACGCAATTGCCGCTCCGCCGCCCGGATCAATCCGCCCACCCAGCGACGCCAGGCCGCGATTTTTTGTCGCCGCGCGCTCGTGCGTCTGGTTCGTTTCGCCTTGGTCCCTTATGTTGCCAGGCGAGTTGTCCAGCGGCAAGGCTGCGCCGCAAGCCGCCCCGGTCTGGGTCTTCGCGCAGGTTCCACGGCCGACATTTGTTTTCAGTGAGGGACGAAGGGAGCATGCAGCAATCCTTGGGCAGAATTCTTTGGATCTGGGCGCTGGTGCTGGTCACGCTGTGGCTCGGGCACCAGATCGTCCGCGACGTGCTGTTCACCGCCGAGGACCCGCGGGCGATAACGCCGCGGGGCGCGCTCGCCGAGTTCGAGCAGACGAACATCGAGCTGTTCGAGCGCATCGCGCCGTCGGTCGCCTATATCTTCACCCGCACCGGCGGCGGCTTCTTCGGCGGGCCGGCCGCCGGCGGCGCGGGCTCCGGCTTCATCTGGGACCGGGCCGGCCATGTGGTCACCAACAACCACGTCGTCGAGGGCGCCGCCGAGGTCGCGGTGCGCCTCGAATCGGGCGACGCGATCCCGGCCACCGTCGTCGGCGCGGCGCCGGACTACGACCTCGCCGTGCTGCGGCTACGCAATCCGCCGGCCGGGCTGCAGCCGATCCCGATCGGCACCTCGTCGGACCTCAGGGTCGGGCAGGCGGTGCTCGCCATCGGCAACCCCTTCGGCCTCAGCCGCACCCTGACGACCGGCATCGTCAGCGCCCTCGATCGCCGTCTGCCGACCGAGACGGGGCGCGAGATCGCCGGCGTGATCCAGACCGACGCCGCCATCAATCCCGGCAATTCCGGCGGGCCGCTGCTCGATTCCGCGGGCCGCCTGATCGGCGTCAACACGGCGATCATCTCCGGCACCGGGGCCTCGGCGGGAATCGGCTTCGCGGTGCCGGTCGACGTCGTCAACCGGGTGGTGCCGCAGCTCATCGCCCGGGGCAAGGCGGCGCGGCCGGGGATCGGCATCACCGCGGCGCCCGAGGAGGTGGCGGCGCGGGCCGGCGTCGAGGGAGTCGTCGTCGTCGACGTGCAGCCGGGCGGCAGCGCCGCGCGAGCGGGGCTGCGCGGGGTCGACCGAGCCGCCGGGACGATCGGCGACGTGATCACCCATGTCGACGGCGAACCCGTGCACACGGTCGCCGAGCTCGCGGCGGCGCTGGACCGCATCGGCATCGGCAACACCGCGGCGCTGACCGTCCTGCGCGCCGGACGGGAGATCACCGTCACCGTGACCGTCGCCGATATCTCCTGAGTGCCGGCGCGGAACGCACCGTACCAGCGCGCCAGGCCCGCGGCATCAGCGGCAGGCACGGCGCGTCGGCCCTGCTCAGTTCCGCGCTTCCGCCTCCCGGCACTGCTGCGAGTAGACGTCGCTCTTGCCGCATGTGGCGCCCGCGCCCTTGAGCATGTCGATGATGGCCGGCAGTCCGAAGCGAAACGCCGCGTCCAGGGGCGACTCGCCCTCGGTCTCCACCGTGTTCACCGCTGCGCCCCTGGCGATGAGCAACCGCACGACGTCCTCGTGCTTGCCGATCACGGCCATGTGCAGGGCAGTCACGTCGGTCACGTCGCCGGCGTCGAGATTCGCGCCTTTTGCAGCCAGAAGATCGACCATCTCCACATCACCCGCTTCCGCCGCCCAGTGCATTGCCGTCCTGTAGCCGGCGTCCCGTTCGTCGATCGCGATGCCGCCCGCGACGAGGCGCTCGACCTGAATTGTATCGCCGGATTTGGCGGCATCGTGCAGCGGTCCCGCCGGCGCGGGCGCGCAGATGGCCGAGAGCACGAGCAAGGCGCCCGGTGCCGCGGCAGCTCGCACGAAAACACCCATGTTCGGCCCCCTTGTCATCCTGGTGTTTCTCGGGTCGCAATATATCGCAAATTCCGCATTTCGTGTATGGACTCTGCCGCTGTCGCCCAGGGCTACATGTTCCGCCGCGCCGGGTCCGCGCCCGCGCCGGCGCGGAACGGGCACGCGATTGATCGCCGGTGCTGCGGGCCGTAGCATGGCCGCCGACTGATCGCCGCTGCCCCCGGGGAGGATGAGCCATGGTTCGCTATCCGCGACTGATGAGATTCCTGAACGACGTCGCCAGCCTGACGCCGCTGTTGGCAATGATCGCGCTGCTGGTCGCCCTCTGGCTCCTGTTCTCGGCGGGTGTCTACTTCGCCGAGCGCGAGGTCGCCGGCGCCACGGTCACCACCTACGGGCAGGCGCTGTACTGGGGCGTCGCCGCCTTCTCGACCGCCGGCATCGCCGACACGCCGCTGTCCGGCGCCGCCCGGCTGATCGGCGGCATCTGGATCGTGCTCGGCTCGCTGCTGTTCTTCGGCACCCTGGTGGCGACGGTGACCGCCTATTTCATGCGCCCGCTGCAGCGGCCGGCGCGGCAGCTGGTCGACACCATCGAATACAACCTCGAGCGCCTCGACGAGCTGTCGATCCGCGAGCTCGACCTGCTCAAGGACACGGTCGACGCGCTGATCGAGCATATGGAGCGGGTCAAGGCGCTGCAGGCGCGGCGGACGGAGACGGGGGCACTGGAGCTCTAGGCGCTCGGAAGGACGGCGGCAAAGATAAAATCCGGCCCTCCCCCGTCGCACGGGGAAGGGCCGGTGCGCACCCCCCCTGTCAGAACAGGATTTCGGCCGTGACGCTGGCGTGGTCGGAGGGCCACAGAGCAGGCCCGGGCAGCGNNGGCGGCGAACGGCATGTCGCGGGTGAAGATCGTGTCGATCCGCTCATACAGCTGGCTTTCCGGATTGGAGAGATCGGCCAACTGGCAGCAGGTGAACCCGTCGGCCGCCGACTCGCGCAGGGTCCAGACATCGACGTAGCCGCTGCCGAGGAATTGCCAGTAGGGCGGCACGATGCCGGGCAGGCCGCCATGGTCCGGCGACGAGTTGATGTCGCCGACCACGATCAGCGTGCGCTCAGCCGGGGTATCCGCCTCCAGCGTCGCGATCAGCTCGGCCGCCTGCGCCGCCTGGAAGAAGCTGGACAGCGGGTTCGCGGGGTCGGGCTGGCGGGTCTCGAGATGGGTGTTGACGAAGCGGTAGTCCATGTCGTCGATGGTCGCGTCGACGGCCACGAATCCCCGCTCGACCGTCAATGGCTGGCCTGCGATCGTCGTCGCGAGAGCGGCCTGGAAATTGCACCCGGCTGCCGAAGGCCGCCTGCAGGGCAGGGGGGCCGGGGTCACGGGGCCGGCGGCGACGACATCGGCTCGCGCCAGGATGACGTCGCGGTCCAGCGCCACCAGAAGGGCCGGCACGCCGTTGATCAAGAACGGCACGCCGGGAGGCAGGCCCGGCAGCTGGATATCGCGGAGATCGAGATTCTCGACCACGGCGACGGCATGATAGACCTCCCCCGCGTCGGCCAGCTTCGAGACCGTCTGGCTCAGATGGTCGTTGAAGGCGCCGGCGATCGACGGATCGTCGCAGCCCAGACCGGGCAGCGGCCCGATAAGATCGTAACAGTGAAATGACCAGACCTCCTGCAGGCCAACCAGATGCGGTCGGCGCTTGGCGATCAGTTGCGCGAGGCGTTCCGCGCGGTGCGGAAAATCGTTGGCGGCGATCTGCTGCAGCGTCGCCACCAGGGCGGCGTTGAACGTCTCCTCGTCCGCCACCAGCAGCGGCTGAAGGTCGCCGCCAAGATACTGGTTCTGCGTCATGACCGAGATATCGGTGCCCGCCCGGGCCGGCGTCGCGGCGAGCAGGAGCAGCAGCGCCGCGGCGGAAAACGCGAGTCGTCTCATGCGTGTCGGCATCGTTGGCTTCCCCGTTCATGTTGTTCCTCGGCGCAGGGTCGGGCGAACTGCCGGAAATCTCAACGGGCACCGGGTTTCCAGGGTGTCGTTCAGGGTCGAACACGGCCGAGCCGGCGGGCGGCAAGGCGCCGCAAATCCGCGGAAAACGCCTTTGCATGGGGTTGTTTCGCACGGGCCGGAGTCCGGTACGGCGCCGCGCGGTTTTTGCTGAAGGAAGACCATGCAATGGGTAGACTGCGGCGCATGAATGATCGCGCCGCCCATTTCCCCGGCCCGGACGACCTGGCACGTGCGGAATCGTCGCAAATGCGCGTTTCCGGCCGGAGCACGGCGCGGATCGGACGATGCTGACCTTCGCCGCCCGGCGGCTGCTCGGCCTCGCCCTGACGCTGCTCGCGGTCTCCCTTGTGGTGTTCGCGGTGCTCGAGGTGCTGCCGGGCGACGTCGCCCAAATCATCCTCGGCACCGAGGCGCGCGAGGACACGCTGGCGGCCTTGCGCCAGCAGCTCGGCCTCGACCGGCCGGCCCATGTCCGCTACCTGTCGTGGATCGGCGGGCTCGTCACCGGCGACCTCGGGCTCAGCCACACCTACGGCGTGCCGGTCGCCGGGCTGATCGCCGAGCGGCTGGCGGTGACAGCGCCGCTGGCACTGATCGCCTTCGTCCTGTCCGGCGCGATCGCCGTGCCGCTCGGCCTGTTCGCGGCGTCGCGGCGCGGCGGCGCCGGCGACTGGGGGGTGATGGCGTTCAGCCAGGCGGGCCTTGCGATCCCCAACTTCTGGTTCGCGATCCTCCTGATCCTGGTGTTCGCGGTGTGGCTCGGCTGGCTGCCTTCCGGCGGTTTTCCGGGCTGGGATGCTGGCCCGGCCGCGGCGCTGCGCGCGCTCGTGCTGCCGGCGCTGGCGCTGGCGCTGACCGAGGCGGCGATCCTGGCGCGCATCACCCGCTCGGCGACGCTCGAATGCCTCGGCGAGGACTACGTGCGCACCGCCCGCGCCAAGGGGCTCGACCGGCGCGCCGTGTTGCGCCGGCACGTGCTGCGCAACGCGCTGATCCCGGTGACCACGATCATGGGGCTGCAGTTCGCCTTCCTGCTGGCCGGCGCGGTGATCGTCGAGAACGTGTTCACCCTGCCGGGGCTCGGCCGGCTGATGCTGCAGGCGATCTTCCAGCGCGACCTGGTCGTGGTGAAGAACACGGTGATGCTGCTGGCCTTCATGGTGGTGCTGGTCAACCTCGTGGTCGATCTCGCCTATGCGGCGATCGACCCGCGCCCGAAGGCGGCGCCGTGATCGGCGCGCGGCTATTCAGGGCGGGGCGAGGCGGCCGCCACACCGGCTTCGCGATCGGCGCGGCGCTGGTCGGCCTCGTCGTGCTGGCGGCGTTGGTCTCCTTCGCGTGGACGCCGTTTCCGCCGCTCGCCATCGACATCGCGGCGCGGCTCGAGGGGCCATCCGCCGCGCACTGGTTCGGGACCGACCATTTCGGCCGCGACACGCTGTCGATGATCATGCTCGGCGCCCGCAACGCGCTCGCCGTCGGCCTCGCGGCGATCGGCATCGGCATGGCGCTCGGCGTACCGCTGGGGCTGATGGCGGCGATGGGGCGCGGGCTCATGGAGGATCTGGTGATGCGGGCGACGGACCTCACCTTCGCCTTCCCGGTGGTGCTGACCGCGGTGCTGATCGCGGCGCTGGCCGGGCCCGGCGGCGTCAACGCCATCGTCGCCGTCGGCATCTTCAATGTCGCCGTGTTCGCGCGGCTGACCCGCGGCGCGGCGCTGCAGGTCCTCGGCCGGCCGTTCGTGCTGGCGGCGCTGGCCATCGGCAAGGGGCCGTGGCGGATCGCCGCCGGCCACGTGCTGCCGAACATCCAGGGCGTTCTGATCGTGCAGGCAACGGTGCAGTTCGCGGTGGCGATCCTCGCCGAGGCGGGGCTGAGCTATCTCGGGCTCGGCGTCCAGCCGCCAAATCCGAGCTGGGGCCGCATGCTGAACGAGGCCCAGACCTTCATGTTCATCGCCCCCGGCCAGGCGATCTTCCCGGGCCTCGCCATCGCGCTGGCGGTGCTCGGCCTCAACCTCCTGGGCGACGGGCTGCGCGACCTGCTCGACCCGCGCCTCAGGGTCTGGCGCATGGGGTGATTGGCAGTGGCGACCGAACTAACGGCGCCAGGCGCGCCGGCGGCTCCGATGCGCCGCCTGGCAGTTTCATCAATATTCTTGAGGCGAGACCCAAAAGGGGCCAGCCTCGCGATACCATCGCTTCGCCTCCGCGTCGTCCCGCGGCACGCCGCGACCGTCCGCATAAAACCCAGCAAGCCTGTACATGGCCAGACGATCTCCTCCCTCGGCCGCCCTGCGATACCACTGCGCCGCCTCCGAATCGTCCTGCGGCACGCCCACGCCCTCCTCATGCATCAGACCGAGGTGGAACTGTGCCGACGCATCGCCCTGCTCAGCCGCCTCGCGAATGAGCGGCAACGCCTTTTCAGGGTCCGGCGGCACGTACCATCCCCTCATGTACATTGCGCCGAGGAAATGCTGCCCCCGCGCATTGCCCTGCTCAGCCGCCGCGCGAAACCACTGCATCGCCGTCTCGGGATCCGGCGTCGTGTCCCGGCCGTTCAGATAACCGAGGCCGAGCTCGACTTGCGCCGTGGCATCGCCCCGCTCGGCCGCTTCGAGATACCACTGCAGCGGCTTCGGATCGGCTGGCGCCGGGCCGGGCTTGATGTCGTATTTGAGGCCGAGCTTGGCCATCGCCAGCGCAAAACCCTGATCCGCCGCCTTGCGATACCAACGCCCCGCCTCTGCACCGTCCTGCGCGACGCCGCGACCGCTCTCATACATCAGGCCAAGGAGGTACTGCGACTGCGGTTCGCCCTGTTCGGCGGCCTTGCGAAGCCATCGCGCTGCCTTCGCACTGTCGGGCCACACGTGCCAACCGCGCACAAGCATGGAAGCGAAGCGTCGCCGTCCCTCCGCATCGCCCTGCTCGGCCGCCTCTCGATACCGTCGCATGGCCTCCGGAACGCCCATTGGCACGACCCACCCAACGCGATCCGGTCTCTCGAATTCGACCTGCGCCCGCGCATCGCCTCGCGCGGCTGCTTCGGCATGCAGCGGGGCGGCCTTGCGAAACCATCGCCTCCCCTCGGCACGGTCCTTCGGTACGCCGTGACCGGACATATACATTCCGCTGAGATCGAACTGCGCCCACCGGTCTCCCTGCTCGGCCGCCTTGCGAAACTGCTCGGCCGCCCTGCGATACCATCGCCCCGCCAGCTCTTTGTCCTTGGGCACGCCTTCGCCGTAGTCATACATGGCGCCGAGGCGGTAGGCCGCCCACGCGTCTCCTTGCTCGGCCGCGCGTCGGAACTCTTCCAGCGCCGCGGGGTAGTCGCCCCGCAAATAGGCCTGCAGTCCATCCTCGTAGTCCGCGTGCGCCTGGCCGACGACCCCCGCGCCCAGAAATGCAGCCAGGATCGCCGCAACGACACATCTCGCCATCGACCGGTTCCTCCGTCGTTTCCTTCCCGACGCATTCCACTGTCCACAATGCCATCCGAAATTGGCGATCATATGTCGGGTCCCGGGATTTGCCGGGCCCGCGCCTCAAGGTTCGGCGGATGGGACGAGGCGCGCGACCTCATACTTCGAGACGGCGCTGCGCGCCTCCTCAGCATGAGGCTCAGCTGCCTGTGTCCTCATCCTGAGGAGGGCCGGAGGCCCGTCTCGAAGGGTGCGGTCGCTCGGTGTCCGGCATCGGATGGCCCTGTTCCTTGGCCAGGTGCCGGAAGGCGGCGACGACCTGGCGGTAGATGTCGCGCTTGAAGCCGATCACGAGGTCGGGCAGGCGGTCGATGTCCTCCCAGCGCCAGTCCTCGAACTCCGGGCGGTGCCGGGACAGGTGGATGTCGGAGTCGGTGCCGGTGAAGCGCAGCGCGAACCAGCGCTGCCGCTGTCCCCGGTAGCGGCCGCCCCAGATGCGGCGCGACAGCTCCGGCGGCAGGTCGTATTTCAGCCACTCCGGGTGCTCGGCGATGATCTCCGCCTTGTCGGTGCCGATCTCCTCGTGCAGCTCGCGCAGGGCGGCATCGCGGGGGTCCTCGCCCTCATCGATGCCGCCTTGGGGCATCTGCCAGTGCGCGCCGGGCGTATCGATGCGGTTGCCGACCCAGACGCGCCCGTCCGGGGCCAGCAACATCAGCCCGACTCCGGGCCGCCAGGGGCGCGGATCGTCGGCGCCGACCACCCCGTTCAGTTGCCGAAGCTGCGCGAGAGCGCGATTCCCCGCAAAAGGTCGAGCGCGCGGATCAGCTGGTAGTCCTCGACCACGTCGGCGACGGCCTCGTCGTCGGCCGCCGGCTCGCCGTTGTCCTGCTCGTTGCGCAGGGCGCCGCGCAGGTCCTCCTCGTGCCGCCCGGGGCCATCGACGTATTCCAGCCTGGCCTGCCGGACCTCGATGTCCGGCTCGATGCCGGTCGCCTGGATCGAGCGGCCCGACGGCGTGTAGTAGCGCTGGGTGGTCAGCTTCATGGCGCCGTCCCGGCCCAGCGGAATGATCGTCTGCACCGAGCCCTTGCCGAAGCTGCGGGTGCCGATGAGGATCGCGCGGCGGTGGTCCTGCAGCGCCCCGGCCACGATCTCGGACGCCGAGGCGGAGCCGCCGTTGATCAGCACCACCAGCGGCAGGCCGTCGGCGATGTCGCCGGGCTTGGAGTTGAAGCGCTGCGCCGAGGCCTCGTGCCGGCCGCGCGTCGACACCACCTCGCCGCGTTCGAGGAAGGCGTCGCTCACGGCGACCGCCTGGTCGAGCAGCCCCCCAGGGTTGTTGCGCAGGTCGATGACGAAGCCGACCAGCCGGTTGCCGAGCTCCTTCTTCAGCTGCGCCACCGCGTTGGTCAGCCCGGCCTCGGTCTGCTCGCTGAAGCTGGTGATGCGGATGTAGCCGACGTCGCCCTCGGCCCGGTGGCGCACCGAGCGGATGGTGATCCGGTCGCGGGTGATCGAGACGTCGAACGGCTCCGTGCCCTGGCGCAGGATCGTCAGCTTGATGGTGGTGCCGATCGATCCGCGCATCTTCTCGACCGCCTCGTTGAGGGTGAGGCCGAGCACCGGCTCGCCGTCGAGATGGGTGATCAGGTCGCCGGCCTTGACGCCGGCCCGGTAGGCCGGCGTATCGTCGATCGGCGAGACCACCTTGACGAAGCCGTCCTCCATGGTGACCTCGATGCCGAGGCCGCCGAACTCGCCGCGGGTCTGCACCCGCATGTCGCGGTAGGTCTTCGGGTTGAGGTAGGTGGAATGCGGATCGAGGTCGGACAGCATGCCCTGGATCGCCGATTCGATCAGCTGCTCGTCGGAGACCTCCTCGACATAGTCCTCGCGGACCCGTTCGAACACGTCGCCGAACAGCTCGAGCTGCCGGTAGGTCTCGGACCCGGTTTCCTGGCCGGGCGCCGCCGCCGCCCAGACGATCAGTCCGGAGATCGCGATAGCGGCCGCTGCAACGGCCTTGCGTAGGTCTATCATTATCCACTTGTCCTGTTCTGTTTGGCGTTGGCGATCCAGCGCTGCGGATTGATCGGCTGGCCGTCGCGCCGCAATTCAAGATATAGCCCGCTGCCGTCAAGGGAAGTCTGCCCCATGGCACCGACCGGCTCGCCGGCCAGAACCCACTGGCCGACCGCAGTATCCAGGCGCTCCAGACCCGCCAGCAGCGTATGGTATCCGCCGTCGTGCTCGATGATCAAGATTTGCCCGTAGTCCTCGAACGGCCCAGCGAAGGTCACGAGCCCGTCATGCGGCGCGACGATCTGGGCCCCCGGCCGGGTCGCATAGGTGATGCCGCGTTCGACCTGGCCGAGCCGGTTGCGCTGTCCGTAATACAGCACGATCTGGGCCGAGGTGGGGTCGGTGATCGGGCCGCTGTCCGGAAACGGCCGGATGCCCGCCGGCCTGGTCAGATCGGCCGCGCTGCCCTTGCGCTCGGGCGCCTGCTGCCGCAAGGCCGCGGCCTGCTGCGCCGCCAGCTCCGCCTGCCGTTTCTTTTCCGCCGCCTCGCGCTGCCGTCGCTCCGCCTCGATCTGGGCCAGCAGTTCGCGGATCGACTTGGCCTTGTTCGCCAACTCGGCGACGCGGCGATTGACGTCGCGCCGCTCGGCCTCGGTCTGCTTCAGCAGCGTCGATTTGCGCTGCAGGATGCCGGCCAGGCGTTTCTGCTCGGCCTCCAGCTCGGTGGTCTCGGCTGCGACGGAGGCGAGCTGCAGCCGGGTTTCCTCGCGGACCCCGGTGAGCTCGTCGAGCTTCGCCGCGAGTCTGGCCGCATCGTCGCGGATGCGCGGTAGCGCGACCTTCAGCAGTATGCCGCTGCGCACCATTCGGGTCGGCGCATCGGGAAAGGCGAGCAGGGTCTGCGGCGGGTTCCGCGACAGCCGTTCCAGCGCGGCCAGCGTCCCCGACATCGCATAGCGCCGCTCGCTCAGCTCGGCGCGGATCGCGCTTTCCCGCTCGTTGAGTTCGCGGAGCCGCGCCTCCAGCGCGATGAGCTCGGCCTCGTGCCGCTGCGCCGTCCTCGCCGCGGCAATGGCTTCGCGGCGCAGGCTGTTGATCTCGGTGATCTTCCGTTCCTGCTCCTCGGCCAGCGCGGCGGCGCGCTCGCGGTCGGCCTCCAGTTGTTGTTCGACGTCCTGAAGCTCCTGGGTCTCGGCGGCCGCGGCGGTCGTGGGACCGAGGGCCAGCAGCGCCAGGGCCAGGAAGGGAAGACTGCGGGATATGATGTCACGCACCGGCACCGGCCCCTAACCTGCCGCGCGCTTCTTGTCGCGCTGGGCGATCAGCGACCGCCCCGTCATCTCTGCCGGCTGCGGCAGCCCCATGAGTTCGAGGACCGTCGGCGCGATGTCGGCGAGGCGTCCGTCGCCGTTGCGCAACCCCTCGGCCCGGTCGGCGACCAGGATGACGGGCACCAGGTTGTGCGTGTGCGCAGTGTGCGGTTGTCCGGTCGTCGCGTCGCGCATGTTCTCGGCATTGCCATGGTCGGCGGTGATCAGCAGGGCACCGCCGGCGGCCCGCACCGCCGCCTCGAGCCGCCCGAGACAGCGGTCGACCGTCTCGACGGCGGCGATCGCCGCGGCAAGGATTCCGGTGTGGCCGACCATGTCGGTATTGGCGTAGTTGACCACGATCAGGTCGTAACCGCCGCCGTCGACCGCCTCGACCAGCCGGTCGGTGACCTCGGGCGCCGACATCTCCGGCTGCAGATCGTAGGTCGCCACCGTCGGCGACGGCACCAGGATCCGGTCCTCGCCGGGGAACTCGGCCTCGCGGCCGCCGTTGAAGAAGAAGGTCACGTGCGCGTACTTCTCGGTCTCGGCGATGCGCAGCTGGCGCAGCCCGGCATCCGCGACCACCTGGCCGAGCACGTCCTGCAGGTCCGCCGTCGGGAACAGCGCATCCATCAGCGGCGCCAGCGCCGTCGAGTATTCGACCATGCCGGCAGCGGCGGCAAAGGCGATGCGTCGTTTGCGGGGGAAGGCGTCGAACGCCGGATCGAGCAGGGCCGTCAGGATCTCGCGGGCGCGGTCGGCGCGGAAGTTCGCCATCAGCACGCCGTCGCCGTCGCGCATGCCCGCATAGCCGCCGATCACCGCCGGCTTCATGAACTCATCGGTCACTTTTGCGGCATAGCTCGCGTCGACCGCCGCCAGCGCCCCGTCGAAGGCCGCGCCGTCGCCTTCGGCCAGCGCCGCGTAGGCCTGTTCCACCCGGCTCCAGCGCTTGTCCCGGTCCATGGCGTAATAGCGGCCCGTCACCGTCGCTACCCGGGTCCGGGGGGCTGCCCGCATGAACGTCTCGAGATAGCCGCGCGCGCTGGAGGGCGGCGTGTCGCGTCCGTCGAGGAAGGCGTGAACCGCGACCGGAACGCCCGCGTCGCACAGGATATTGGCCAGCGCTGCGATGTGGTCCTGGTGCGCGTGCACCCCGCCAGGGGACATCAGGCNNGGGACATCAGGCCCATGACATGTGCCGTGCCGCCGCTCCGTTTGAGCGCCGCGATGAAGTCCTGCAGCGACGGCAGCCGCGTGAGGGTCCCGTCGGCGACCGCGGCGTCGATGCGCGGCAGGTCCTGCATCACGACGCGGCCGGCGCCGATGTTCATGTGGCCGACCTCGGAATTGCCCATCTGGCCGTGCGGCAGGCCGACCTCGCCACCGGACGCATCGAGGCGTGTATGCGGACAGGTCGCCTTCAGCCGATCCCACACCGGGGTGTCGGCAGCGGCGATCGCGTTGTCCTCCGTCTCGTCGCGCTCCCCCCATCCGTCGAGGATGCACAGGACGACGGGCCGCGGCTTGTGCGAATCTGTCATGATCGACGAGTTTCCGTACCCATTCTGGGCGATATATATCCGCTATCTGAAGTCTGTACAAACTCTGTCAAACAAAGGTCATCGGGCAGTGGTTCTCGCTCCCGCCGATCATTCCCGATGGTAGGGGTGACCGGCGAGGATCTGCTGCGCGCGATAGATCTGCTCCATTAGCATGGCCCGCACCAGCATGTGGGGCCAGGTCTGTCGGCCAAACGAGATCAGGAGGTCGGCGCGGTCGCGCACCGGAACCGACAATCCCTCCGCGCCGCCAATGACGAAGACGACGTAGGCCCGCCCCTCGCCCCGGATTTTGGCGATGAGCTGAGCGAATTCCTTGCTCGTGGAATTCTTGCCGCGTTCGTCGAGGGCCAGGACCACGGAATCGGGAGGAATTGCCGAAAGGATCAACTGCCCCTCCCGCTCTTTCAACTCCGCCGGCGGCAACGGCCGTTTCTCCTCCAGTTCATGCAGCTTGACCGGCCAGGTAATGCGCTTGGCATAGCTTTCGTAGAGATCGCGCTCGGGCCCCGCCCGGGCCCGCCCGATGGCCAGAATTTCAAGGCGCATGGGGCTGCGGCCGTCAGCCGCCGGCGGCGGCCTGTCCCGGCGCGGCCGCCGGACCCCACAGCTTGTCGAGCTTGTAGAACTCGCGGACCTCGGGGCGGAACAGGTGGACGACGACGTCTCCGGCGTCGACAAGCACCCAGTCGCACTGCGGCTGGCCTTCCACGGCAACCGATTTCAGGCCCGAAGCTTTGAGTTTTTCGAGAAGGTGGTCGGCCATTGCGCCGACCTGGCGCTGCGACCGCCCCGAGGCGATCACCATGAAGTCCGCCAGTGTGGACTTGCCCGACAGATCGATGATTGTTTCATCCTCTGCCTTGTCGTCCTCCAGCGATGCCATGATCACTGTCAGGAGACTCTGGGAGCTTTTCGGCTTCCCGGATTTCCTCGGTATGGCTGTATTCCCTTTGCTCGTTGCACAAATTCAATCTTTCCGACGCTTCGCCAGTCGCGCAGCCCGGATCGCCGTCGCCGCGGCCGGATGTCCCCTGCAATGCAGAAACACCCAGGCCGGCGGCCCGTGCCCGGCAAGCACACCGGCCTTTGCTTCCGCCAACCGGAAGCGGGCAAACCGCTGCGCAGCCTGGCCCGACAACGCCCTAAAAGAATAGGGTCGTCGGGCGAAGACTGCAATGGGAACATGTCCGAACAGCTCGACCCAGCGATGCCAGTGCGGCAGCTCGACAAGGTTGTCCGCGCCGATCAGCCAGACAAACCGCGCACCGGGACAGCGCGCGCGCAGTGCCGCGACGGTATCCACCGTATAGCGCGTGCCGAGGCGCCGCTCGATGTCGGTGGCAAGGATGCGCCGGTCCGAGATGAGCGACCGCGCGGCAGCCAGCCGGTCGGACATCGGTGCCATGCCGGATTCCGGCTTCAACGGGTTCTGCGGCGACACCAGCCACCAGACCGCATCGAGACGCAACCGCTGCAGCGCCAGCCGGCTGATGTGCAGATGGCCCGCATGGGCGGGATTGAACGAGCCGCCGAGAAGCCCGATGCGCCGACGCCCCCGGCAGAAGGTGCCCAGATTGCTGCGCGTTGCCCGTTTCATTTCCCGCGCCGGCCCCAGCCCTCGCATTGCCGTTGATCCCCGCCCGACGGGCGGGCCCGCATGTCATGGCACAGATCGCGGCCGGACGGAACGGCCAATCGGCCGCCCGAAGGCACGGTCCGCGCGGCTCCGCCGACACCTTAACGGTTTCTTCAGCCTATCGGCGGTAAATGCACGGTAGGCAAACGACCGGGCGGGGACGACCTGGCATGGCAGCCGATCAACCCAGCAGGAGGAAGCGGTGCATACACAAGACCCCCAATCCACGGAGTACCCTTTTTTGCGGCTGACACGCGCAGCTGCCGGCCTGATCGATGCTGCGCACGCCCGCACCGGCGCGCTGGTCGCCGTGCCCGCGATGCTGCTCGGGATCGCCATCCTGTCGGGCTGCGCCAGCCTGTCGGCGGAGGAGTGCCTGGCGGCCGACTGGTACACCATCGGCGTCGAGGACGGCTCCCGCGGCCAGCCGATCTCGCGGATCGGCGCCCATCGCAAGGCCTGTGCCGAGGTCGGCGTGCAGCCGGACATGCCCCGCTACAACGAGGGCCGCGCCTACGGCCTGCAACTGTTCTGTACCCGCGAGCGCGGCTATTCGGAGGGCGAGAGCGGGCGCAGCTACAGCGGAGTCTGCCCGCCGCATCTCGAGCCGGTGTTCATGCAGGGGTACCTCGCCGGCCAGGACCGCTACCGGACCAAGCAGGAGATCCGCCGACTCGAGCGCGAGCTCGCCGCCGTCCAGGAAGAGGTAACCGAGATCAGGACCAGCCTCGACCAGGGATATACGGTCGACGAGAAGGGCAAGAAGAACCAGCTCAACAAGTTCGAGCGGGATGCCATGTACGAGCGGCTGCTCACGTTGGGCAAAGAGGAAGGTCGCCTGGAAGGCGAAATCTCCGCACTGCGGGTCACCCTGATCGGCTCCTGAGCCCGCCGCTACGGGGGCGGCAGGACGGCAGCCCCGCCCGGGCCCGCCCATGCCAGCGGTTCGTGTTTCCCGGCCGGATCTGATCTGATACCGTCACGGTAGCGGACTCCGCCGGCCGATGACGGCCGGCCCGCCGGGGTGAGGGAGCGCCATCGATGCGCGCGCCGGGAAGGGGACATTCGTGAGCGACTGCCTGAAATCGCGCATGCGCGCAGGATCCGCGGTCGTCGGCTGCTGGATCAATCTGTTCGACGGCCTGGCATCGGAGATCATCGGCAAGGCCGGCTACGATTTCGCGATGATCGACCTCGAGCATGGTCCCGGCGACGTCATGGCTGCGATTTCCGTCATGCAGGCCCTCGGGCCCGACTGCCCCGCGCTGGCGCGCGTGCCCGGCAACGACGCGGTCTGGGTCAAGCGCGTGCTCGATGCGGGGGCCCAGGGCGTCATGGTGCCGTCCGTGAACAGCCGCGACGAGGCGCAGGCGGCGGCCGCCGCCTGCCACTATGCGCCGCGCGGCGTGCGCGGCATGGCGGCGGTCATCGCGCGGGCGGCAAACTACGGGGCCGACTGGAAGGACTATGTCCGGCGCATCGAGGACGAGGTTCTTGCGATCTGCCAGATCGAGACCGGCACGGCCGTTGCGAACGTGGCCGACATCGCCGCCGTTGCGGATGTCGATCTCCTCTTCGTCGGGCCCTTCGACCTCTCCGCCTCGATGGGCCATCTGGGCGAGCCGGATCACCCCGAGGTCCGCGCCGCCATTGCGGAGGTCGAGGCGACGGCACAACGGGCCGGCAAGCTGCTCGGCGGAATTGCGACACCCGGGCGGTCGGTGGCAGAGCTCGTGGCGGCGGGATACGACCTGATCCTCCAGGACTCGGATCTCGCGCTGCTGCGCGACGGCGCGCGGGCAAGCGCGGCACAGCTCCGGACGATTGTCGCCGGCAACCGCACCGGCGACTGAAGCATCCCCCGGCCCAGACCGATCGCGGGAAATTTGCGCTACGGGCGCGTCTGCCCCGATCCGCGCACCACGTATTTGTAGGTCGTCAGCTGCTCGGCGCCGACCGGCCCGCGCGCGTGCAGGCGGCCGGTCGCGATGCCGATCTCGGCGCCCATGCCGAACTCGCCGCCGTCGGCGAACTGGGTCGAGGCGTTGTGCATGACGATGCCGCTGTCGACGCGCGCGAGGAAGCGCTCGGCCGCCGCGGCATCGGCGGTGATGATCGAATCGGTATGGTGGGAGCCGTGCCGATTGATGAACGCGACCGCCTCGTCAACCCCGTCGAGCACCTTTACGGCGATGATCGCGTCGAGATACTCGGTTTCCCAGTCCGCATCGCCGGCCGGCACAATGCGCGCATCAATGCGCTGCGCCTCGTCGTCGCCGCGCACCTCGCAGCCCGCCTTCGACAAATCGTCGACGATGTCCGGCAGCAGCGCCGCCGCCACCGAGCGGTCGATCAGGAGGTTTTCCGCCGCCCC
>JABAOH010001120.1_pt1 | contig 48425 bp, 42 predicted proteins | sample 7062181 | NCBI WGS metagenome assembly JABAOH01 (sample SAMN14538630, study PRJNA623070) | marine sediment metagenome | biome: marine biome [ENVO:00000428]; feature: marine pelagic biome [ENVO:01000023]; material: deep marine sediment [ENVO:00002113]; isolation source: pool of 5 deep marine... | reverse complement strand
AAAGGCCGATTGGATCGAATACAGGACTGTGAAGGCTGGAACAACTTTTGTGTTTGAAAATAAAGGCTCCTTAACCTGTCATATAGTCTCTTTATGGGTGAACAACGCTACAAAGCATCAGCGATACGATTTGGACATATTCATCAACTCCGGTCAAACCAAATCACATGTTTGTGATTACATTAGGTTACCCGCAAACCACTACAGGGCTAAAGTCATAACCGACAAGGGGAACATAGCGATATATTCCGGACATTGAAATGGAAAGCCATTTTCACTCCTTTTTCGCTATTCATTCTCCATCAGTTTCTCTTTCAACTGTCGCAGTGTTTCTTCCTGGTCCTTGGATTCCACAATTTGGATGTCATAGAGTTCAGCCATCCTCTTTCCATTCTCACTCATCTTTGGAATTGCAATTAAGTACGCCGCGTCTGGGGAGACGTCAAAGATCTTTGCAAACAATGCGATCACTGGTTGCTCAGGCACCACATTTTCCGCAGAAGACGCAAAATCTATCACCGTCACCTTTCTTATTCTTTCTCCTTTATACGCAGCTATGTCAAACATGTGATTCGCGCCGGACTTGCCTTTCAAGAATGCAGGGCTTTCAACATCAAACCCGTTTTCTTGGAAGAACTCTCTGATGGGCCCAATGATGACCCAGCCTACAGATGCTTCTTGTTTGATCTCTTCTCTCAGATTGTAGACATAGACTTCTTTGATCACGGCATCTTCGAAAGTCGAAGCAGATTTACACACTCTGCAGAAATGCTCCGTTTCTGGGATGTCGAAGCTTTTTCTGCATTCTTTGCATTTGCACCATATTCCTGCTTGTCTATAATCAACATCTGACTTCTTCAATTCTTCATTACATTTTGGGCAGACAAACCTCTCTTCCTTGCGAAAGTTCTCCTCCACATCCATATATCCACACTTAACATGCTCTATCAAGGAGCTTTTCAGAATGTTAAACGATTTGCAGTATGGGCAGCAATAGTGGACAGATACATTTGCAGAACCGCATTTGGGACAGTAGATTATCTTGTCGTATAGCCGCCTTTCCAGTATCCCGGCGTCGTATAGCCGTTTTATGAAAACACTTGCTTCAGCGTCATCACTAACGATTTCATCCACGACGGGATACCAATAACCTCGCTTCGGATCATAGACAGGCTCGAGTTCACTCATCTCCCCACTAAGGAATTTGTTCAGAAGAATTTGTGTGTTCCGATCTTTGTAGAGTTCTATACGCTCTGCATTACTTGCTTTGATCATAATCATCCCAGACCATTCTCAGATAGATCAACCCTACATTTAACTAGTCCTATTAACGCTTTTTCTAGCTTCTACATATATAATAGTTTCACCATATAGCTTTCGCGATGCCAAAGAAAAAAGCTTTTAGAGTTCCACCGGTTCTATGTTGACAGGAAGCTGGCTTCAGTGGTTTCGCGGTCGAAACAGATTATTAGTTGCCCAAAGTGCGGCTTTAGCTTCGACATCGTGTATGGTAGAACCTTTGCCTGTTCAGGCTGTCCGTCTTCTGTTCACTGTGAATATGCCAAGTGTCCGAAGTGTGAGCATGAGTTTCCTCTTTCCGGGCATCGTAGAAGCTCACGCATCCCATAACGTGAATCACACGATTCTTCCCTCCTAATTCCTTTGGTTCCTAAAAAACTTGCACGGTTGCGTTGGCGTTTGTTGTTCAAACTCGATAGGTCACATGGAACCTATTGCGAACATGCCTACAGACTTATCTTGCGGATTTCCGTCAGTATCTCGCCGCAATTCTTCCGAACCGGTACGCAAACTTTTTGTAGGGTCTTTAACACATCAGTACAATAACATGTCGGCTGGAAGAGAACATCTGACACTTAAAAGCCAGATTGTCTGAGGCCCCAAGATTCTGAGTTGGAATCAGCAAGTCCCACAGTCACACTTTTTAATGCGAATACTCATATTCCAAAACGACATGAAGTCCGATCGACATACCAGATGGTGAAAACATTGTCAGTTAGGCGCCCTAAACATTTAGTCTTCAGATGGAGTACACGCAGAGGTCTGGTGGCAATAATACTGTTCCTGACAGTGACTACACTAGCCGAATATATCGTGGTCCTATATGCCACGAATCTTGGAGTTGAAGACAAGACTTCGTTGGGCTGGAAACTCCCATTTCCAGGCAGTCAATTGACCATCACCCTTACAATTAGCCCCCTATTCCATCTGGTTCCAGCTGCTGTGGTGGTCGCACTAACTTACAGTTGGACGTACCTAACAAATCATCTTGCTGTGAGGCGTCCCAAGACACGGAAGGAAAAGACCAGGTCTGAAGTAGACCGCAGCGGAAAACGTAACTTCAAGAAGATCGAAAGGTTAACATCACGAATAAGATCTTTCTTCGGTGAAGTGAAGGCTCGGCTTCTCAAGATCAAAGGGATCGCTCATCTCCGGCAGAGGATACACTTTGCTCGAGCAACAATAATAAGCGCTCTGACTGTTCTGCTACTTTTCGGAACCTTGATTCTTGTAGTTTCTCTCTCAACGTATCCAAAATTGATCCACTGGACAGTGTCAGGCGCCTATCAGAGCAGTCCACCACTTGTGGAATTCGTAAAATCAGTAGGGAGCCTTGGAACCAATATTGTAGCGTTCTTGGCACCAATTAATTGGGTGTGCTCATCCATAAACACTGCTCTTCTGTCAATAGCCTCTGGATTTCGAGATTTCGTTGCAAGTTTAGGAGGCCTGATACAGCCTTTGGCAGAGTTGGATAACGCTCAAAAATACTTGCTTTTTCAAAACGTTTCTGCTTGGGCTTCCGCTCTAGCGGTTCTTCTTTATGGAGCGTATAGACGGCAAAGCTATAGATACGACAAGAAAAGGCGCTGAGTGATTCAGAAAGAATAGACTTAGCTTGTCGATACCCTCGCTCTTGTTGCTGCATAAGCGGTGAAAAGCCAGCTAAGAACAAGATAGATAATCATGACTAGGTTCAGAAACAAGTTTCTCTCAAAGGAATAGTAAAGCGTAAAACCTGAGAAAACTGTAGTTATAAAGAAGAGAACGACGATAGTCCAAACAACCCAAATCCTCTTTTTGAGCAAACCATAAGCGGTTATGAGATTCAGGATGCCGATTACGCCAACGTGTATGAGGCGAGAGTCTACTATCGCTAAAACGACGAAACATATTACTCCAACTACCGCGTAAAATGTGAAGATTGCCAGCCTTCCAAGATTTTCCATCCTGAATATGGATGCGAATGCCAAAGTCAAACCGCCTTTTGACCTAAATGCATTGAATCCAACGTTAATAAGCTTAATGTTCAGAGATTGTCCTGCAAGTCGATCCTGCGTGCTTGTTCAAGAAGAATGATTAGCCATAAATGATGTGAAAAGAAACTATAGGTCGACAGCTTAGACATCTTATGATCACAGGATTGGATCACATGCTCCCATGATGCTTAAAGGTACATGGAAAAGCTTAGAACTGATTAGCAGAATAGCAGACTAAGATAGGAAGAGAAGACAAATGGGATATCATGACCTCTTTGTGTCGCAGTCGAACGTGTTTGGCGGTGTTCAGAAATCTTTTGAAGAGGCAGATAGGATAGTTCTAGGCGTTCCTTTCGACGCCACAAGTACGTACCGACCGGGAGCGAGATTCGGACCCAGTGCTATCCGCGAAGCATCCGTGAATATCGAAGGCTACAGCTTCCGCACTGGCTTGGACATAAAAGATTTGAGTCTACATGATCTAGGCGACTTAGAGGTCTCTTCAAACACAAAGGAGACTCTCAATAAGCTAAGGCTGGTCATCCAAGATATCTTAGGAGCGGAAAAAACGCCAATGACCATAGGAGGAGAACACACCGTTACCTTAGGCGTTCTAGGAGGTTTAGAAGAAAAAGCCCTTGATACAGCAATAGTCAGTTTTGATGCACATCTTGATTTGCGAGACGAGTTTTTAGGACTTGATGTTTCTCACACAACCTTCATGCGCAGGATAAATGAAGACATAAAGCCTGCAAAAATAGTTGAGGTAGGCACCCGAGCAGTCTGCAGAGAAGAACTAGACTATGCGAAAGAGGCAGGGATAGAGTTTCTAACGACCTATCAGGTCAAGAACGAAGGATCAGAACAGATTGCAGCGTACATGAAAAAGATGTTGACAGACTATGATAGCGTTTACTTATCTGTTGACATGGATGTCCTTGACCCTGCTTATGCACCAGCAGTGCAAAATCCGGAGCCCGAAGGTCTTGAGACACAGGTGTTGATGGATATCATACATTATCTATGCGACAGACGTGTCATAGGTTTTGATATTGTGGAAGTTGCGCCGAGATTTGACAATGGAATTTCTGTAATTCAAGCAGCAAAGATTGCGTTTGAAATTCTGTGCAGTTTGGAAGAAGACTGAGAGGGAGAGTCAAGATGAAAACTGCAGAAGCATACTACGATAAGACGGCAAAGAGCTACGACGAAAACTTTGATATGTTATATTTCAGAATCTTCGATGTGATTTCCTGGAAATACATTGAACCGTATATGCCAGAGGAACCAGACGCCCTTGTTCTAGATGCTGGCGGGGGTACGGGTCGCTGGGCAATACGAATGGCAAAGAAAGGCTGTAAAGTCGTTCTAATGGATATCTCGGAAAAGATGCTGGAATTTGCCACCAAGAAAGTGAAGATAGAGGGGCTTGACAATATTACTATATTGAAGGGAGATATGACAGAAACGGGTTATGTAGACGAAAGTTTCGACATGATCCTTTGTGAACATGCGCTCTTTCTGTTCAGCGATCCAGACATCGTTATAAATGAACTGAAACGAGTTCTGAAGAAGGACAAACGGTTGATAATCTCAGCCCACAATCGCTATGTCCAATCAATAGCTTCACTTCCGCAGAAACCGACTCCAGTCAAGATGAAGAAAGCGCTTGACATCCTACTTGAAAAGAAACATGGTGCTTTGAACCGACAAAGAAATGTCAAGATATATACATTGACCCCAGGCGAATTTCGAGACATGTTAGAGAGAAATGGGTTCCATATCGAAAAAATCATTGGGAAAGGCGTCACTATGCCCCTGCGAATCTCCAAGGATTTATTCGTGAAGAAGCAGTACTCGAAAGACCTGTTTGAGAAAATACTTCAATTCGAGCTTGCTATGTGTGAGAAAGAGGACGCAACGGCCTTGGCAGGACATATGCAGGCAGTAGCGCGCAAGATCTAGTCATTTCATACAGCTATGGAAAGAGGATGACGAAAGAAACGCTACTTTGACACTTGATCTTTCGAAAGTTTAGCCATGAAGAAGCCGTTGCAAAGATGAAGGTGCGGATAGAGCCTTCGGCACTCTTTCAGACCCCTCAAGCCTGGCAGACCTATTTTCGGCTCTATCTCAGCTAAAGTGAACTCGGGATGCCATTTCAAGAATCTTTGAATAAGCATTTCGTTTTCCTCAACTGTTATGCTGCATGTCGAGTAATACAGAATGCCATTTGGTTTCACGTGTTCCGCACAATTGCCTAGCATCTCCCATTGAAGCTTGGCCATTCTGTCGATGGAGCGCCCATGAAGCCTCCATTTGGCCGATGGAAGCCTACCAAAGACCCCCGTGCTAGTGCATGGCGGGTCCAAGACTACGACATCTGCTTCAGCCTTCAAAGGCAAGGAATTGTATCCATCAACGATTATTGGCGTCGCGATGTTCACACCCATCCGAGCTACCTCGTTCTTCCATAAACCCATCCTTCGCTTCGAATGATCGATCGAATAAACTGCTCCATGATTCTGCATGAGTTGAGCAAGATATGTGGTCTTTGCACCAGGAGCAGCGCAAACATCAAGGACGGTCATGCCAGGCTTTGGATCAGCGGCCTCAACTGCAAAACAGCTGGCCTTATCTTGGATATAGAAGAAACCACTTCTGAAGCTCTGGGTCCTGGTTAAGGGCCTCTTTGCTCTACCAACAATATACGTGTGTCTTAACTGCTCAACACGTAGAACTTCTAATCCTTCTTTGGTAAGCGTCTCCAAGATTTCGGCTTCATCTGCCCTAAGGGTGTTAAGCCTTATGTACGTAGGTGGCGCATGAGAATTAGACTCAAGCATGGAAAGAGTTTCGATTCTGCCAAACAGCTTGAAGCAGTATTTGACAAACCATGTTGGATGAAAGGTCAAGAGTCCTATTTTTTCTTCGTCACTTGTATCAATGAGGACAGAAGACGGTTTCTGGGTCAGTAATAAGCCTAGCACATGCTCGATCTTACGGATTGTTCTCCATCCCAGTATAGAACGAGCGTATCTGGCTGCGTTCTCAGCTCCCGTGACGTCTATCTTGGACCAGTTCCTGGCGATTCTTGTATGATAGACATAGAGCCTCAAGAAAGCTTGAACACCTAGGCTAAACTCTTTTATTGCCTTGGGTCTTAGAGCACAATTAACGAATTTGTCTATGAAGTTCTGTCTTCTTACCGTCTCAACTACGAGTCTGTGGGCAAGTCGGATAGCGTTTGAATCTCTGATGTTCAATTGCCTTATGGTTCTGCCGAGGGCTAGTCGTTCACTAAGCCTTCGCATCTGCATCCAACTCAGGCTTTCAATAGAAAGCATCCAAGCTTCTTCAAGCATTTGTATCCTCGCTCGCTTGATCATATCATGAAGAAGATTAATAAACAAAATAGAAGGTTAAGGCGACTCTTATCTTCAGACCTGACTTTTTGTCTGAAAACCATCTTTCGGAACAAGGGATATATATGACAATGCAGACACTAAGACGTTGGGAATCGAAATGGGGTATTTAGAAACACAGTTCTAGGCGACTTCTGAAAGGACGAAAGACTGCTAAGACCCCCACAAATAGACCGGAGAACTCAAATCCTTTAGAAGAGAGAAAGCTGTCCAGCGATGATCATAGAACTCTTGGTCAACATTTGGATCTGTTTTCCATAAACGAGGATGTAGGTATAGGCCTGGTGCTTTGGCATCCAAAAGGGATGGTTGTCCGCAGAACCATTAGGAACTTCTGGGAAGAAGAACACTTGAAGAATGGATATCGACTGGTTTGTACCCCACATATAGCTCAAAGCAAGCTTTGGGAAATCTCAGGACACCTTGAATATTACAGACAGAACATGTATGCTTTTGAGAAAGACAATGAATCCTACGTCGTGAAACCCATGAACTGCCCCTTCCACATCAAGATATTCAAGTCAAAACCGCGAAGCTACAGAGAATTGCCCATCAGATATGCGGAATGGGGAACAACGTACAGATATGAGCGTTCAGGCACTCTACATGGACTGATGAGAGTAAGAGGATTCACAATAGACGACGCCCACATCTTCTGCACTCCTGACCAAACTGAAGAAGAAATAAGAAGAACTCTAGGTCTCACAGAGCACATACTGGAGAGGTTCGGTTTCCAAGAACACCGAGTATACCTTTCAACTAGAAACCATAGACGACAAAGCAGGTTTATGGGATCTGACCAAGAATGGACAGTGGCTGAGGCCGCACTGGCTGAGGCTTTAGAGACTAAAGAAATCTCATACCGGAAAAATCCAGGAGAGGCCGTGTTCTACGGACCCAAAATTGACATCAATGTGGTAGATGCAACAGGCAGAGAATGGCAATGCTCCACCATCCAATTCGACTTCAATCTGCCGAAGCGCTTCAACATCACCTACATTGAATCGGATGGCAAGTCTCACAGAGTCGTCATGATCCACAGAGCTATTCTGGGAGCCATAGAAAGGTTCTTTGCGATATTGCTGGAAAGCTGTGAGGGAAATCTTCCTCTATGGCTTGCGCCTGTACAGGCGAGAGTGCTACCCATCAGCCACAAACATGTAGAGTATGCTGAATATATTTCTAGGAGAATGTCATCCAGTGGAATAAGGGTTGAAATCGACGGAAGCGACTCCACAATCAACTACAAAATCAGACGCGCCGAAATTCTGAAGATACCGTATATGGTCATTATCGGAAGGCGTGAGCTGAGACTCAGGAAAATAGCAGTCAGAAAACATGGAGAAGGAGACCTAGGCCTCTTGACAGTTAAGGAATTTATCAAGAGAATCGAAGAGGAGTCAGACGTACAGGCTCAAATCACATGATGATCTTAGAAGCAAACATGGTCCTGTTTTGCGTTGGATGAGGAACTGAAAGAAAGGGACGTTCATACCGCAATAAAACAAGGATCCGGTTTGCGTTCAAATGCTTTCGGCTTGAGACTGCATGTTCTCATCAGAAGGACCATACGGCAACTTGCCAGGGTAAATTTCAAACCCTGCTTGGAAGATAAATAACATAGAATGACATAGGGATTTAGAGAGAAACAAGTAGCCCGTACAATTGATCTGGACACTAATTGACCATTGGTTCCTGATCCATTTTCACTTTCTCTCTTGACCAAAGGATCCTTTCTTCGCAAAAAAACTCATGGAAAAATCATGCGAAAGGGGAAGCTTTATTGGTCTCTTTCATTTGGGGAAATCAGATTACTATCTGCATGTAGCTTCACCAAAGTTTTTAGTCTATCCTGTTCATAGAGTAAGTCGGGTTAAGAAGCGAAAATGGAGCAAAAGCATCTGACCGAATTTTCTCATGGGCTTAAAGACAGTTTGAAAGCTGAAACTCCCTCTGCCAAGAAACTCTCGCTTGAAAAAGCGGAAGGACGCTCTTTTCCACCAGTAGCTCCAGAGGAACTGCCCTCGTCTTATTTTGTTTCAGCTACATATGACGGAAAAAGTAGAAAGGCAGTTATCAAGCTGTATGAACCAGATTCAGGTCAGATTCACTTCTGGTATGACAACACGGGCCACAAACCATACTGCCTGACTAATCTTTCACCATACGAGCTTGAAAAGATTAACCGTTTGATCAAACATCCTGGCTTCATACGCTTCGAATTAACGGAGAAATTTGATCCACTCCTAGATAGGAATGTAAAAGTGACAAAGGTCCTAGCGACAGATCCACTGGCGATTGGCGGTCGTCCAAGAGGCTGCATAAGGGACATAATTCCAGAAGAATATCCAAAGACATCTGAGATCCCAATCGCAGCAGAAGAGATCAAAGTTTGGGAATCTAGGATAAAATATTATGAGTCATATATATACGATAGGAAACTATGGCCAGGGATGATCTATGAAGTCAAGAAAGGCAATGTAATCCCAAAATCTATCAAAGAAACTCAAGAGACCGCTAAACGGATAAAGGAAATCTTCAAAGATTCAACACAAGAAGAACAAGAGCATATCGAACGATGGGCAAGGCTGCTAGAATATCCCGCACCAACATTCCACCGTGCAGCATTAGATATAGAGGTTTACTCACCTATTCCTACAAGAATGCCCGACTCCCGAGAAGCCGCTTACCCAGTAGTCTGCGCTTCATTCTACGACTCCGATGGACAGAAGAGGGTTTTGCTTCTAAAGAGACAGAGTGTTCGACAAGGAACAGATCATCTTCAACATGATGTTCGTGTTGAATACTTTGATTCTGAGGACAAGCTTATAAGGAGGATTTTCAATGCATTGTGGAAATACCCTTTCATCATCACATTCAATGGTGATGATTTTGACCTACGCTATTTGGCCAACAGAGCCCGAAAATTCGGAATCGGAAACAACGAGATTCCCATAGATGTTGGTAGACGTGTCTGCCTGCTAAAATATGGTATACATATTGATCTTTACAAGTTCTTTTTCAACCGCTCCATCCAAATCTATGCCTTCAGCAATCGTTACAGAGATGTGACTCTTGATGATATTGGCCAAGCTCTGATTGGAATTGAAAAAATCAAGCTGGAGAAGACCATAGGAGAACTGACGTACACGGAGCTTGCCCAATATTGCCTTCGAGATTCTGAGATCACCTTGAAACTGACAAGCTTTGAGGACGATCTTGTGATGAAACTAGTTCTGGTGTTAGCTAGAATCAGTAGTATGCCCATGGAAGACGTAAGCCGTCAGGGAGTATCACGATGGATAAGAAACTTCATGCACCGAGAACATCGCAGAAAGGGCATGCTTATCCCAAATGCCGAAGACATCTTGGCCATGAAAGGCAAGACAGCCACCAAAGCCATAATCAAAGGCAAGAAATACAAAGGGGCCGTTGTAGTAGAGCCAACCCCTGGTGTCCATTTCAATGTGGCAGTCATGGACTTTCCAAGTCTATACCCATCTATAATGAAAGTGTGGAATCTAGGCTACCAGTCAATTCGCTGTTCGCATCCAGAATGCCGTAGTAACGCTGTTCCAGATACACCCCACTGGGTATGCAGAAAGACACGTGCACTAGAAAGCCTTCTCGTAGGCTCCCTCCGTGACTTGAGGGTACACTGGTACAAGCCAAGATCCAGAGATAAGACTCTTCCAGAAGGATTAAGAGACTGGTACAATGTGATCCAAGGTGCAGTAAAGGTAATATTGAACGCCAGCTATGGCGTCTTCGGTGCAGAGTCCTTCGACCTTTACTGCCCACCAGTGGCAGAAGCCACAGCAGCCATAGGAAGACATTCTATAAATCGAATAATCGACGAGGCGAAGAACCTTAACATTCAAGTATTATACGGTGATACGGACAGTGTCTTCCTAAAGAATCCTGCAAAAGAACAGATCGAATCACTAGCACAGTGGACTGAAAAAAAACTGAGAATGAGCTTGGATGTGGAGAAGGTCTACCGATATGCGGTTTTTAGTCAAAGAAAGAAGAACTATCTAGGAGTGCAAGAAGATGGAAGCATTGACGTCAAAGGACTAACAGGGAAAAAAAGACATATTCCACCTTTCATAAAAAGGGGCTTCAACAAGATGAAAGAGCGGCTAACACAGGTCAGGACGCCCGGAGACTTTGAGGAGGCAAAGAAAGACATATGCGGAATAGTCTATGAACATTACGTCCAATTGAGAAAGCGAGAATGGAAAAATCTGAGTGAACTAGCTTTCAATGTAGTATTAGGACAATCCCCCGAACATTATGTCAAAACTACTCCTCAACATGTTAAAGCCGCAAAGATGCTTCAGAAAAGAGGGATCGAACTGAAGGCTGGGGACCTCATAAGCTTCGTCAAAGTTGCGAAAGAACCACACGTCAAGCCTGTCCAGCTGGCCGCGAAATACGAAATCGATGTTGATAAATACGTAGGTTACCTACACTCAACCTTCAGCCAGGTGCTAGATGCATTGGGTCTAGATTTTGAGGAAATAATAGGATTAACAAAACTGGAAAGATTCATGTAGAGTCACATACTTTGGTCGAGCATCTAGGCCCACGAGACCCGCTGGAAAGGCCATAAACTAACAGGTCTCGCCTAAGCATATCCTCTATGCGTGACTTCTTATCGCTAGTCTAAAACAAAGGAGCAAAGAACATATCCATCAAACTTCTTTTCTAAAGTTCTCAGTCATTGGAGAGTCAAGTGTTGCATGCAGCAGAGCGGATGATACTTCTGTCACAACACGACGAAAAGAAGCTACGGCAGGTCAGGCTCCCTTACAGTACGCAGGTGAAACGGCGGAGAATCACTCAATTCTGAACCTTGACGATTGCCAAGTTTGCCTTTGCAGAAAGCTGCTTGGTCAGAGTCCCTAACGACGAATCTTGGTCAATCTTCGCCTCTTACTTTGGATAGTACGTCGAAATGAGTAGGTATCCTGTTTACCTGTCAATAAGACTCAATCGCATATGTTCCTATACTGTAGCATCGCCATAGAATGGATTTATGTGTTTGACAGCTCCTGCGGTTCTTTTTCAGCTGGTTCTTCTCCCGCCTTCTGAACCGCTTGGGTTTCTGCGTCTTCTCGATTGATGGTTTCTGGTCTGTCTATCATTGCCTCTTCAACCTCAACTGCTGAAGGCTCTGCGATGCCTTCATCCATATCTTTCTTTGTCTGTGCTTCGCCGACTACTGATTCAATATGAACATCTTCTGTTGCTGTACCCTCTGTTTGCTGAGATAACAGATTGTATGGGGGGGGAGGCGCCTTCAAGATCGTTGATAGAAGATACATGGCTTCAAAAGCATTTTGATAGATTTTGTGGAAGACGTATGGCACTTCCCTTTCTGGTTCAATCTCTAGCATCTTGCTTATTTCGTTGTCTTTTCCAGTTAGAGTTGCGGTGCCTTCAACCTCAAGCTTCACAATGCTAGGTCTGGTGGCGAGAAGAAGACGGAAAGCTACAGTAACCATTTGACTCTTGCGCTCCTTCTCCTCTAACTTGGCCTTTACATCGAAATTGACAGTGCCCGAACTGTCTTTGACACGTAGCCTAACGCCGGCTACGCTGTTGATTTCTACAGCGACTGAAGCGTCTGGAATGTTGATTGTTGGGCAAATAATGGATTCCCCGCATTAACCAATGACAAGATAGCCTAGGTCTGCAGTCATTGACAATAGAGCCTCAGCAAAAGCCATTTTTGCGTTTTGTGTGTAACAAGACTGCACATACACGAGAGGATTACAGAAAGATCATCTGAAAAACCACTGCAGCAGAAGTCGAGGCCGCTGTTAGTAGTGAAATTGCCATCATCGCCTGTCGCTCAGTCAGAGGACGATTACGAGTGACAAGTGTTACTAGGCTCCTGACATGGTTTGAATGCAGCTTCTCGCCATCGAAGGTAACACGAGCCTTGGTTCCATACAGGAAATAACTTAGCAGAATCAGAGCGGAGTTGACGATGTACGGCAAAATCGAGATGAGTAGACTGGATTTCAAGTCTGAAATGATGGCAAAAGCGGCTAAGGTCATCCCGACGGCAAAAGACCCAGTATTACCAACGAAGATCTTACCTTGAAAATTGAGAGTGGCTAGAACAAGCCACACGATCAAAGGAACAACTAGGAGAATCAAATTCTCCCCTGATATTACCATAATTCCCATCATAACGATGCTTGGACAGATGGTTTCTAATCCATTCAGTCCTCCAAGCTGATTCACCGTGTTAGCAGCAACCGTCACAATCAAAGGAAGGATCAAGAAATAGTAGTAAACATCGAAATCTACTGCTCCAAGAAGAGGCATTGTTATGGACGTTCGCAGTCCTAGACGAGTAGCCAATGTCACGAGTGGTATTGCGGCGATCAGAGGGAAGAAGACTTTGTAGCGCCATCTTAGATCCATCCAATCATCAAGTAGACCCATAAACCCCCCCACTAAAATGCAAACCGCCAAGGTTAGAGCTGGCGAGACACTGCTAGAAGCTTCAAACTCTGCCAATCCGAAGCCATGCAACAGGAATAAGTAGGTTATACTGGCAAGAACGTAAATCACGCCTAAACCATTTGGAACTAAGGGTCTGTTTGGCTTATGATAGTCAGGAACCTTCGGAAACAATCTATCTCTTCCTTCTCAGCCCAGACCATCGTAATATTTCTGCCAGTCTACTCTGTAGAGGCAGACTAGAGGCACAAGCCCGCCATAGCCACCCTGGTCTACCCCTGCAAAATATGCTTCTTCAAAATATGAAGGTTTTATGTTTTCAGTGGTTAGATTATTGTCATTCCAATACTGAACTTCAGGATCAATCGCGTTGTTTTCCTCGCACCAGCGATGTTTTCCCCAGGCCATCAGCTTGTAAACGGTTGAACTCATTCCCAGAATGTTCCAATCCCATCTACGCGTAGATTCATTGAAATGCCCAAAGGCTGACTCATCTGTCCAAGAAGATTGCTCATCAACAAACCCATTCTCTATGAATCGATCGTGTGCTTTACCTGAGATTCGCGCCATCCACATCCACTTCCCTTCCTCACCGTAGCCAGCCCAGTTTGCATATGTTTGTGCAGCATCCTGTGTCTGCCCCAATGCCAGAGTGGTGAATACAAGGATGTACTCTGCATCATATTCTCTTAACATTTTGAGGGCTTGCGTTTCGTTTGCCATAAATATGAACCCAATGTTCTCTATCTGAGTACGATTTGGCGTTGCATTGTCCGCAAGTGACGTTACATTACCTAGAACGGTTAACCAATACCCATAGTCCCACCAGCTGCACACGACAGTTGTTGCTCCCAAATTACTCTTGGACCAACCCAGCATATCATACCACTCTTGCACAGGCTTGTTAGGTGCAATTGGAAGACTAGCAGCAGTTATGGTCACAGGAGACCAAGCTTGCCTGTAGACCTTGGGCATTGGAAATGCAAAATGGGTCATCAATACAATGAAGATAAGCAATACAGCAGCACCACTGAATTCCTTGCCAACTCGTTCCAAGCCATACTTTCGACCACTAACTTTCGTTTGTTCTTTTACCAAAGCACTAAAAGGCTTCAATATCCCACTTATACCTATGGGCGCCAAAAGACTGAACACTGGAGCCATAAGCACAAGCAGACGCACCATCGAGCAAGCAAAGTATAAAGAGGTTAAACTGAATATCAGCAAGAACAAATTCTTGTCATTTAGATCCCTCAACAAGAAATAGAAGCCTCCTGCAAAGAAGATTATTCCTATTCCAAACTCATAGTAGATTGAGCCCCAAGCGGAAATCCTATGCTCGGCCACTGACTCGACGAGAGGAGATCCCGCTCGCGCCAACGGGTTTATAACTGAGATAAACTTCCCAGCTAAGCCTTCCATATAGCCAAACTGCCAAAGAATGAAGAAACCCCCAACCAGCAAAGCCAAAAGAACTGTGGTGAGTATTATCCTCCATCTTGTTGATGTCAAAGTCCGAAAAGTCTCCGAGAGACATAGAACAAAAAAAACTCCTGCAACTGGCAAAACTGCACCACTAACAAGATAAGATGGCCCTAGCTTTGGAACCCAAGAAGTGATGAACAGGCTGACTCCAAAGGTTAGACTGTACGACAGAAGGAGACGTTGGCTGTATCTTTTCAAAAGTATCGAGGCAAGAATGAAAAGCGTTGTGATACCGATAGCATAGTATGCCGCACCCCATGATGAAGAGAAATAGCCCAAGGCAATACCTGATGCAGCCGCGTATCTGATGCTCGAACCTATCGGCCTGTCCTTTTCTATAGCCCTTAGGAATAGAAAGCAGAACATTATAAGAGCTAATATTCCAACTGTTTCATCGTCGAAGAATCCAACCTGAGTCCGCTGAATATAGGAAGGACTCAAAGCCAGAAACAGAGCACCAAGCAGTCCCACAGATTTTCCCCCAAGGTCCTTGCCCAGAAAATAGAGCGCCAAGCTGGCAAGCACGCCCATAAAGGCAGGGAATAGGGCACAGAAATCCATTAGACGAATATTTAGACCCAACACTGTAACTACGGTGTACAGGAAAGCTGCCGTCATTGGTAGTCCCGGATAACCCTTTTTCGCAACGTCCAATCCGCCTGGATACCATCTCTGATAGTCAATCCAGCCCACGCCGTCGTTAGCTGTGGCCCACGAGATGAAACCATTATTCACAATGAACTCTGTGAACCGATACTGAAAGTACGGGTCGAATTCGGAGAGGTGCAATTGCACTGAACTTGCTCCTAAATCAATCTCCCAACGCAAAGGAAAAACCCGTATCATAAAAGCTATGAAAAGTATAACCAGAAGAGCTGAGAATGTTAGGATCGAGTCATGGCTCATCTTGACGCGCAGCAATCCCAGATTCTTCAGGGTCTTGACAAACCGCTCCTTCGATAGCAAGCTGCTGATCTTCATTCGATGACCATCTCTTTAACACAGATTATGGAGGTATTTTATTTCTCTTGCGGTGATCTGCCTATCATATCTTTCTTCTGAAACCATATTTCCCCGTGTCATAAAATGGAAATGAAACAATCTCTCCTTCGACTAGCCTATTGCGGATCTCAACCCTGACTAAGTTTCCCTTCTTAGCTTCATCTGCCCGAATATAAGCCATTCCTATACCACTTTTTAGCAAGGGTGAGAAAGTTCCGCTCGTCATGCACCCTATTTCCTTGTTCGCATCGTTGTAGATTCTAAAGCCTTGTCGAGGTATTCCCTTTTCCATCATCTGTATTCCAACACGTCTACGTCTGACCCCAGCATTTTTCTGTTCCAGCAATGCATCTTTCCCTATGAAATCATCTTTCTGAAACTTGACCACAAAGCCTAACCTTGCTTCTAAAGGAGTTGTGGTCTCATCTATATCATTTCCATACAAGCACAATCCGGCCTCAAGCCTTAACGTGTCTCTAGCTCCAAGTCCACAAGGCTCTATCCCAAAGGGTCTGCCAGCTTCAAGAATAGTGCCCCACAGCCTTGTCGCTTTCTTAGGATCAGCCAACGGTGTATTCCATACAAAGATTTCAAACCCATCCTCGCCTGTATAACCCGTTCTGGAAACAAAGACCTCAATATCTGCGAGACGCAATTGTCTGCACTTGAATCTTCCTATTTCACTCAAATCTGCTTTGGAAATTCTCTGAATAACACTTTCAGCCCTTGGACCTTGAACAGCCAACATTGCCACATTACCAGATATGTCTTCGATCTTCACATCATAACTTGCAGCATTCTCGATCAGCCAGTTATAGTCTTTTTCTCTGTTACTCGCGTTGAAGACCACCATAAATCTCTCTGCCTCCTGGCGATATACCACAAAGTCGTCTAGTATACCTCCATTTCGGTCGCACATAACTGAGTACTCTGCCCCGTTGGACGCCAACGCTGAAGCATCATTTGTTATTACATAATTCAAGAAAGATTCAGAGTCAGCACCGGTGACTGATACACGTCCCATATGAGATATATCAAAAATACCTACACTATTTCTCACCGCCATGTGCTCCAAGATTACTCCCTTATAGAGCAAAGGCAACTCAAACCCAGCAAAACGAGTCAGCTTTGCACTTTCCCTATGAACTTCATGAAGCTGAGTTCTTCGAGTTTTCCCCATCAAGATCTATTCCTCGGATTATTCCGCTGGTTTCACTTCTACATCAATGGGTAGAAGCGCCAGTTTCCTGCCACACTTAGGACATTTTCCATCGTGACATTGAAGAACCTCGTCAGGAGTCTTGAGCTCATCGTCCTCATATAACACATGACCACATTTTTCACACACGACACGTTGAGGCAAGGCATTGCACTCCTTTGACAGCCATGAAGTAATCGGGACAGGATATTTATTGGTTGCTAATCCTTCTGGGGTTTTCTGATCTCTTTTAAAAGATTTTTATCTGATGCTCGAACTTTAGGTCTGAGAGATCGCTTCCGGAAACCATCTAGGATATGATTGGTTGGGAAATTATACACTAATCATTACAGAAAAACCAGATGCTGCTCAAAGGATAGCCCAAGCCTTGAATAATAGTGGGAAGGTGAGGAGAAAGGAAGATGAGGGGATTCCATACTTTTTGGCGGAAAGAGATGGGAAGTTGGTTGTTGTTCCAGGGTTGGGACACTTGTACACAGTCGCTGAGGAAAGGAAAGGAAGAAATCATTATCCAGCCTTCAGTTTCAAGTGGTTGCCCAGACATGCCGTTGAAAGAGGAGCAAAGCGGATTCGTAAATGGATCGAAAGCATCTCAAGACTTGCCAGTAACGCTGGGGCGTTCATCGATGCTTGTGATTATGACATAGAGGGAAGCATAATCGGATATTGCTTACTGAAATACGCTTGTGGCCACAAAGAAATGTTTGCTAAACGTATGAAGTACTCAACCCTTACTAAAGAGGAACTTGAGAAATCATATGGTAGACTCTTGCCACATTTGGATTTTGACCTCATAGAGGCTGGAAGGGCAAGGCATGAATTGGACTGGATTTATGGTGTAAACCTTTCACGTGCCTTAACAATATCAGCAAGGAATTGGAGTGGAAGATACGCCACATTGAGCACTGGAAGGGTACAAGGACCCACCTTGAAATTCCTTGTTTCAAGAGAAAAAAGCATCAGAAGTTTCGTCCCCACACCCTACTGGAAGATAAAGGCAAAGGTAGAGATAGAAGGACTAGTCTTTGAAACAGAGTTCGAGAAGAAAAAAATCGAAGCGGAGAAAGAAGCATTTGCGGTTCTAGGCGCATGTGAGAAGAAGAACGGGCAAATCGAGAAGATAGACATTAGACGATTCAAACAAAAGCCTCCTGTCCCCTTTAATTCGGGTGGCCTGCAAAGTGAAGCATATAGATTGTTCGGCTATACACCTAGGCGCACTTCAGACATTGCCCAACGCCTCTATTTGGATGCGCTGATCTCGTATCCTAGAACAAGCAGCCAAAGACTTCCACGAGTGATAAATTACAGGCAAATACTAGTGAATCTCACTATAATCGCTAAATACAGAAACCTAGCTGAAGAGCTCCTATCGAAATCGAAGCTGAAACCACAAGAAGGAAGAAAAGAAGATCCAGCACACCCTGCCATATATCCAACTGGGAAAACTCCTGAAAGGACTCTTGACAATCCAGAGAAAAAAATACTCGACCTCATTACAAGAAGGTTCATGGCTGTCTTCGGTGAACCTGCAACAAAGTTAATTGTGAAAGCTCACATTAATGTGCACGACCACCGATTCTTCTTGAAAGGTAGACAAACACTGAAAAAAGGTTGGTTACGTTTCTATACACCCTACGCCACATCAGAAGAAGTCATTCTACCTACAATACGAGAAGGACAGCAAATCAAGGTCACAAGAGTGTTTTTGGAGGACAAGTTCACTAGACCACCATCTCGATACAATCCTGGAAGCCTTCTCAGAAAAATGGAAAAATCTGGAATCGGAACAAAGGCTACAAGGGCAGGCATAATTCAGACACTCTATGATAGGAAATACATTCAAGGAAAAAGGATGGAAGTCACTGATCTGGGTTTGGAGGTCTTAGATGTGCTAGACAAATACTGCCCAAGTGTTGTGTCTGCAAGAATGACAAGTAGACTACAGATTAAGATGAATGAGATACAAGTCAACAGGGAAAAGCGGCAGAATGTGCTTATTGATGCAGTTGAGATGGTCAAACCAGTGATGACCCGGTTGAAGGAAAAAGAGGAAGTTATAGGTGAACGATTGAGCCGTGCCATAAGAATATCCAAGCTGGAAAAGAGAATGGTTGGTGTGTGTCCAATCTGTAGAACTGGCAACCTTATGATATTATACTCGAGGAAGAGCAAAAAGCGCTTCATCGGCTGTACCAGCTATTTCGAAGGCAGATGCAACACATCCTTTCCGCTTCCCCAGAGAGGATCTGTCAAACCCCTTAAAGGGAACTGCCCAAAATGTGGTTGGCCCATCGTTCAGGTTTGGCTGAGAAGTAAACACCCTTGGACATTGTGCTTTAACTCTGACTGTCCATCAAAGAAGAGCGGGAGGACAAAGAATGAAATGCGCGATATGTGATAAGAAAGCCACCGCAAAGGGCTTCTGCAAACTGCATGCAAAGGCTTACAACAACATTATCAAGAAGTTTGACGAATGGAAACAAGCAAAAGAGATTTCTTGGAAAGAATATTTAAGTGAGATTGCCAAGAATTCATTGACAGGAGAATGGGCAAGGGAAGTAACAGAATATCTATTTGAGAGGAATGAGAAGTTAGATGTCACGTAAGGCTAAGAGAAGAATATCATCTCTGTCCTATTCTTTGAATAGGGTGTACAGAAGGATTTCAACGGCGAAACCATCTGCATTGCTGTTGTCAGCAGTAGTCATTTCCCTAGCCATATTCCTCTTCGGAGGCGGCCTATACAATCTTATTAGAAGACCACTTCCATCAGCCTACGCTGGTGGTCGCTTCCTCTTTCTCTTTCCTCAGCTCTCAGAACAGTTTGTTACGGATAGTATGGTTGCCACCATCCTCTATTCTCTAGGGATCATTGGGGCAATATCAATATATCAGAGTACAAAGTACGCCTACAAGCCAAGACAAGCTTACCTCATGTTTTTGATGGGTGTTGCCCTCTTGCTCATTGCCTACGTGTTTCTCGAAGCTGCAATACAGATAAAACTAAGCCAATAGGAGCCTCACCAGGGATCGTTTTTCAGACCCAATCTGTAGGCAGCAAAATTCGTTAATAGGTGTATAGGGGGAGTTATTGCTAGAACGGCCACTATGAATTCTACAGATGATATTCGCGCATCGATATGAAATGAGAACAAAATAGCTCCAATTGCGAAGCTGATTTGATCAAGAACAGGCAATCTGTCACCAGGGGACAGACCTAACCTTCTCTTCACAAAAGCCCCTGCTAAGTCTCCGAATAATGCTCCGAGAGACAGGAGAAGACCGAATTCAGCTGGAAAACCGAGAACCACGCTTTCCAAGAAACCCACTGCGGTTCCTGCAAGTAGTCCTGAGAAGAAGCCGCGAACGGTCTTGTTCTTTCCAAATATGGGTCTTCCATCAAGAAAATTCGCTCCGAAGTCTAATGGTGGTCCTCCGCCTGCTATTACTGGAATAGCGTTTGCGCAATATGCTGGAAATATGAACAAGAAAGCTTCAGCGAATAGTTGAGCTAGCTCCATTTTCTGCAGCCATCAGTGAATTAGACATTCGTGCATCCCTGCTTGTCCTATTTTCAAGTGGTAGATGAAGGGTCGTCTTCTCTTGGCAGTCTTCTCGAGGACAACCTTTGTCACTTGAGGCTTCTCTGTGGGTCTCAGAGCGATTATTGTATCCGCCCAGAATTTCAAGACTCTATTCGCTACAGGCTCTATGTCCACAAATGTGCTATTTAAGGCACCTCGCACTTGACTATTGGCTATAACTGCGATTTTTTGAGTCTTGGCGATCTGTGCTAAACAGGCTATTTCTCTGTTGAGTTCACGGTTTAACTCGAATGTTCTTTCAGGGTATTCTGCGATTTCAGCGCGGTAAAGAGAGGTCAGGGTGTCTACAACTATGAGCCCAAAGCCCTTGGTTAAATAGCCAGGGATATTGTCTATGACAGTTGTTTGTTCGCTCAAATCGTTCGGCCTCATTAGCATTATCAGTTCCGAAATCTTCTGGAAATCCTTCGAAGCTATCTGGTGAAGTCTTTGGGTAGAAAATACGTTATCACAATCAATGAAAAGTGTCTTGTAGCCTTGTCTTGCACAGTTTATGGCGCACTGAATAGACAAGGTGGTTTTTCCAGTTTCCGCTTCTCCATAGATTAAGGTAACAGCTCGGCATGGAATGCCTCCCTCCAGAATCCTATCGATCTTCTCACAGCCTGTTGGAATATTATGTAGCAAGGTTGTGCACGTCAATGAATATAAACAGCGAGACTAATAATTTGCTTTGCGCTACAGATGTGACCCCACAGGAAAGATATATGAAAGCAAAGATTGCCGTGTCAACAGTCTCCGGAAGAGCCTATTATTTGATCGTTAAAGAATTGAAGAGGAAGAAAATATCCTTTTTAAGCTTGACCCCTCGTCAACGCGTTCCCATGGAAGTTAAGGTAGTCATCACAACACGAGAAGAATATCCTCAGATAAAACATGAGAGGGTCCTGACGCTTGAGAATCAGGAAAAGCCTAACGCAATCGTGAACCGAGCAATCCAGATTGCTCTGGGAAAAGAACGATACGAAAAAATTGTGGTTGGGGTAGATCCTGGTGAAGTTTTCGGATTAGCGGTTCTAGCTGATGGTGAGGTTTTTGAAACAAGCAACTGCTTCAGTATTGAAGAGATCGTAGATGCTATAACGAAGCTTCTGGAAAACTTTAAAAGCGACCCTTTGCCTTCGATCTCGGTGAAAATTGGCGACGGAGTCCCTAAGCGTAGAGATGGACTTCTACGGGCCTTAGATGTACGACTGCCCTCAAACGTGGTGCTACAAAGCGTGAAGGAAGCAGGAACTAATCGTTATATCACAACAGCTAAACATAGAAGAGGTTTACGTGACATTATTTCCGCTGTGAATATAGCCAGAAGAAATGGCAACACATTTTCTCGGAGGAGAGTTGATGAATCAGATAGTTGAAAGCGGGAAAACATTGCTAGTTGATGGCCCTGCCTCTGTTTCCATCATCTCGGGGAAAGCTGACGTGTTTGGAGCCACGTTGAGCAAAGAACGAAAGGTAGTAGTTCGTGAGGGAAAGAGACTGCCCTTCACGGTGAAAAAAACGGCCCACTTCGATATTTCGTTGGGAGAAAGCGCGGGCATGGAGCAGTTGGATGGAGACACAATTCCAGCATCATGGTATGAAGCTCTTAAGAGACTGCCAGGTGCTCAACCTGAACCTTACATCATCATAGTTATCGGGAACGTGAATTCTGGAAAGACAAGTTTCTGCACATTTTTGATCAACAATCTGGTTATGAAGAAGCATAAAGTGGCGATTCTGGATGGGGATTTGGGGCAATCTGATGTTGGACCACCCTGCACTATTTCGTATACCCTTGTAACAAGACCAATTACGGATATATTTAACTTGAGGGCGAAAAGTGCCTTTTTTGTGGGTGTGACATCCCCAGCCGAGGCTATGAACAAGATGGTTGACGGATTGGCTTTATTGGGTCATCAAATAACAAACGGTGATCCAGATTTCATTGTCGTGAATACTGATGGATGGACTGAAGGAGAGAAAGCCATCAGCTACAAGTCTAAGCTTGTAGAGACGTTCAAGCCCGATATTGTCTTCTTCGTCCAACAGGAAGACGAGCTGATGCCACTGTTGGGTGCACTTAAGGACTTCCAAAAAATGATTGTCGATTCTTCAAAGGCTGCTGGGCAAAGAGATAGAGAGAAGCGGAGAAATCTGAGGGAGTTAGGCTATGTGAAATATCTGAAGGATGCCAAGGTTAAATCCATTCCGATGAGCTGGCTGGAGATTGAAGAAGATGAGTTGATTGGTTTGGGCAGAATCCAAGGAAAGGCTAGACAATTCCGGGAAATCTATGAGCTTCTCGGAATGAAACCTTTGCATCTTGCCGAACTGGCAGACGAGATTTCTATCGTGATTGGCAAGAGACGTTGGATTGATCCTGAAAACATCAGAAAAGTAGAGAAAATGACGGGTAAGAGAGTGATGGTGTTTCGTAAGGGCGAGGAAGAAGGTCGACTCGTAGGTCTGTATGATGTAGAGAAGAGATTTCTTGGGATAGGGCTCTTGCGTGAAATTGACTACCGAAGAAAAGTCATGAAGATTTTCACTCCAGTCTCCGAAAAGATCTTCATAGTCGTTTTCGGGAAAACCAAACTGGATAGGAATCTAAAAGAGACCTCAACATTCATGCAGGAAGATGGTCTTGACTTCTCGATGTCCAAGTACTACCTATAGATTATCGGAGCGTCTCCAGTTTGATTCGAATTGTGTACCGTTTTTTTCTTTTTTATTTTTCAGCTGGTTGCCTACTCGGGGATCCTTTTGATGGACAGTATATGTTAGTCAGGCTTTCTCGCATAGAGAGCCTCTGACCTCGCAGTAGTCTCTGCCGAGTCGGATTAGTCGATTATGAACTTGCCATTTATCCCTTTGCTTGTAGAGGATTGAAGAGATGGGCGAACGTTAGTTATTCGGAGGATTTGCAGAAATTTCTCTGCTTGATCTTTTCCCTCCTGCAAAGGCATCCTTGAAAACCATAAATATTGATATATGGGGCTATAGATAAGCGAAGGAACTCGTCATGGACCGCGCCAAAGTGGTAAAGGACAAGTTGATTGAGCAGAACGTACACTTCCTTGCAGTATATGTAGAAACAGAGAATTCATGTTTGATTCTGCTGAGTGAGAATGAAGATAGACTTGGAACACTGGCTATTGGAGTGCCTAAGCCAAAAGATCTACTTGGACATCCCTCTTCATCAATCATCCTAGGTGACCGGAACACGATTTCAGCCAGGATGTTCGCTGAGTACTTGGCTTCCAGAAAGAACAAAATAGCCTTAGTTTCTGTCTACTTGCAGACTCTAGGTGAGACCCAAGCGCAGTCAATCCTCATGAAGCTGCTCGAAAGAGTTGTTCGTAGTCAATCTGACAAGGAGGGTGTTACAGCTTGAGCCTACGAAGCTTTCTTGAACAAATGGATAGAACAAGTAAAGTTCTACATGTGAACGATAAGCTCTCCACACGCTTCGAAATCCCTTTCATTATGAGGAATTTCGACAGGGGTCCTGTGCTGCTCTTTGGAGAACCAAGAGGATACAGCGCAAGTATCGTAGCCAACGTTTGCGGGAGTCGAACCAGAATTTCAGAAGCTCTTGGCATAAGGAAGAACGACATCTATTCGAAATTGATAGAAGCTTGGCGTTCCCCACGAAGACCCTCCATCGCAGAAGATGGTCCTGTGAAGGAGGTCACTGAAAGCCCTGATTTATCCAAGATCCCAATCTTGACGCACTTTGAGAAGGATGCCGGGCCATATGTCACTTCAGCCGTGGTTCACGCCAAGAGTCATGACGGCCGTATTGAGAACGTGTCTGTCCACCGCTTTCAAGTTTTGGACAAAACACGTTTAGTGATACGCATGGTTCCTCGTCATCTCTTCAAGCTTTGGCAGATGGCAAGGAATGCTAACCAAGACCTAGAGCTATCAATCTCTATTGGAGTTCATCCGGCCGTGATTTTGGCGGCTTCTTCACCTGTTCCTTTTGGAGTGAGCGAGTTTGATGTTGCCAACACATTAATGGGCAATAGTCTTCGTCTAGTCAAGTGTGAACATGTTGATGCATGTGCTCCCGCAGATTCTGAACTAGTTCTAGAAGGGAAGATCTTGCCTAAAGAGGACGCTGCAGAAGGACCTTTCGTAGACATAACCGGAACCTATGATTCTGTGCGGAGGCAGCCGGTCGTAGAAGTAATAGGTTTTACCCACAGACATAATTATTTATATCAAGCTATTTTGCCTTCTGGATTCGAACACAGGCTTTTGATGGGGATTCCACGAGAAGCCTTGATATGGGAATCCGTTTCGAAGGTAGTGCCGACAGTCCATACAGTAAATCTCTCTTCAGGTGGAAGTGGATGGCTCCACGCGCTAATGTCCATTGAGAAGCAGGTTGAGGGAGATGGAAAGAACGCACTGCTGGCAGCCTTTGCTGCCCATCCCAGCTTGAAGCATGCAGTAGTGGTAGATGCAGACATAAATATTCACAACACTTCCGATGTGGAATGGGCAATTGCAACGAGATTTCAGGCAAGCGATGACCTAATCATAATAAAGAACAGCCGCGGATCAACATTAGATTCTTCTGCAGATCAGGAAACGGGGTTAACGACCAAAGTGGGCATTGATGCTACACGACCATTGACAAAGCCTAGGGAGAAGTTTGAGCGGGCCATAATCCCAGCAAACAAGAAAGTCGAAGAGATCATCCGCAGATTGGATATGTAAAGACTCATCTGTGCACACTAGTTTATATAGTAGACAAAAAGAATACGGAATTGGTGATTCTAATGCTCAGTGATGAAGAGGAAGAGACATCGCTGTCCTTGAAGGTCGAGGATGTAATGGTCAAAGAAGTGATAACAATTGACGAGAAGACAACAGTCAAAGAGGCGGCAGAGGTAATGAACAGATTCGAGATAGGATGTCTAATCGCAATCAAGGAAGGAAAAGCTAGAGGCATAATAACTGAGAGAGATCTCCTGAAAAGGGTGGTGGCGGGAGCAAAAGACGCACGGAAGACAAAGGTGAAGGACGTCATGACGAGTCCGCTAGTCGTCGTTGAGCCTAGCACAGAATTGGAGGACGCAGTGAAGCTTATGTTTCAGATGAAAATAAAGAAGCTGCCTGTAGTAGACGAAAAACGGTTAGTAGGGCTGATCTCCCTAACTGACATAGCTCGTTTTCAACCGCAAGTAATCAAAATACTGAAACAGCTTGCAGGCAAGAAAGCCACACCTAAGAGCATGAGAAAAGTCATTGACTACTACGTCGTCTAAACATTGTCCCTGACTTAGACTAGATCGAAAGATTTGAAGAAGTTTAAATGTTCGAATCAAGTTTTCAGTAAACGATGTAGTAGTTAATGAAGAAGACTCTAGTGTTGAGAGTTAATCCTCAAGAGCCAGATTTGGAAAAGATACGTATAGCAGCCCGCTTAGTTAGAGATGGAGGGTTGGTTGCCTTTCCGACTGAGACAGTCTACGGCTTGGGCGCTGATGCCCTAAATCCAGAAGCTATACAGATGCTATTCAAAGCCAAAGGACGACCTCCTGACAATCCACTAATAATACATGTAGGAAACAAAGAGGATGTTTCTGGACTAGTTGAACTGGTCACACACAAATGCGAAATGCTTATAGAGAAATTCTGGCCAGGACCCTTGACTTTGATTCTTAGGAGATCAAAAATCGTCCCTGACGTGACCGTTTCCGGTCTAGACACTATAGCTGTCAGAATGCCTAGACATGCTACAGCTTTGTCTCTAATTAGAGAAAGCGGTTGCCCTATTGCTGCTCCCAGCGCGAATCTTTCAGGTAGACCAAGCCCAACTACTGCACAGCATGTTCTGGAAGACCTTGAGTGTCGGATAGATGCTGTTTTGGATGGGGGACCGACACCCATTGGTATGGAGTCCACCGTCTTGGACATGACTGCAGATCAGCCACAAGTCCTTCGTCCAGGAGGTACGCCTTTTGAAAGTCTGCGAAAAGTCCTAAAGAATGTGAAGTTGCATCCAGCTGCCGTCGCATATCGAAGTTCTGTCCCGAACAAACCGCGTTCTCCAGGGCTGAAGTACAGACACTACGCTCCTGCAGCAGATGTGACTGTAGTGGAGGGAGGATTGACAGCAGTTGTGGGCAAGATACAAGCTTTAGCTGATTTTCACGCAGAAAAAGGCCGCAGAGTCGGGATTCTCTGCACAGACGAAACCATAGCCCAGTACAAAGCAGAAGTTGTGAAGTCTCTTGGAAGTAGAAAAGATTTGAGTACTGTTGCTCAGAATCTTTACAGGCTCTTAAGAGAATTCGACCTAGAAGGAGTGGATATCATACTCGCAGAAGGGATACCCAGTCGTGGCTTCGGCCTAGCCGTAATGAACAGGCTGCGCAAGGCTTCTGGATTCAAAATCGTCAACGCAACGTACTAGTCCTGGCTTCAGATTCTTATGACTGCATCATGTTGAAGGTCAAGACCATAACGTCGTTACAACACTCCCAGACCAAACCTATGCTCAATTTTCCTTGCCTTTTCAGTATAGTTCCCATACACTATCGCACGCTCCCTTCCCCCAGATCTATGATGACTTCTCTATCTTCTAATTCAACCCACATAGTAATGACGCTCTTGAGTGGCAGATGGAATTCAATTGGGATCTTTGCTGATGGTTGCGCCTACTTCTGGAAATCTTTGTTTCTGCATTGGCATCTTGATATTTTTGTCTTCGACTATTTTTCGCGCCTTCTTATATCCGGCGTCTGCGTGCCTAACTATGGCTGTACCGGGGTCTGTGGTTAGCACGGTCACTAGTCTCTTCTCTGTCCTTTTTGTGCCATCAGCTACTAGGCACATGCCCGCATGGATGCTGTAGCCTATTCCGACGCCCCCACCATGATGAACTGATACCCATGTGGCTCCGCCTACAGCATTCAACAGAGCATTTAGTATAGGCCAATCTGCAATTGCGTCGCTGCCGTCTTTCATGTCCTCTGTCTCTCGAAATGGCGAAGCTACACTCCCTCCATCAAGATGGTCCCTCCCTATCCAGATGGGCCCACTAAGTCGACCATCACCCACCATTTCATTTATGATTTTGCCGAAGCGTGCTCGTTCACCGTAACCAAGCCAGCAAACTCTTGCAGGCAGACCTTGGAATTTCACTTGTTCCTTGGCCTTTTGTATCCAACGACACAATCCTCTATTGTAGACAAATTCCTTCAAGATCACCCTATCCAACACATGAATATCCTCTGGGTCGCCCACGAGCGAGGTCCAGCGGAAAGGCCCTCGCCCCTCGCAAAACATAGGTCGGATGTATTGGGGAACGAATCCTTTGTACGCGAAGGCTTCATTGAAGCCAGCTTCATAAGCCTGTTGCCTAAGGTTGTTTCCATATTCGAAGGTTACTGCGCCCTTTTTCAGCATCCTTACCATTACCTCTACCTGAGTTCGCATACTTTCTTGGGAGCACCTCACATAGTCTTTCGGGTCGCTTTTTCTAAGCTGATCCGCTTCTTCCTTAGACAAGCCAGCTGGGTAATAGCCATTCAGAGGGTCATGAGCTGCTGTCTGATCGGTTAAAATATCTGGAATAATCCCCCGCTGCAGAAGTTGAGGATGTACATCAGCTGCGTTACCTAACAAACCGACGCTTCTAGGATCTCCATTACGTTTAGCCTCCAAGACAAGCTCTATAGCCTCATCCAAGCTCTCAGTCCATGTTTCCAGATAGCCATGTTTGAATCTTCTCTCAATCATGTGCTGATCAATCTCAACTATTAAGGCAACACCATCATTCATAGTCACAGCGAGAGGCTGAGCACCACCCATTTCACCGAGCCCAGCAGTCAAGACAAAGCGTCCACGCAAGCTGCCGCCAAAGTGTCTGCTTGCCACGGCTGCAAGGGTTTCATAAGTGCCCTGCAGAATTCCTTGGGTGCCAATATACGACCAAGAACCTGCGGTCATCTGGCCAAACATTATCAGGCCTTTTTGCTCCAACTCATAGAAGTAGTCCCAATCTGCCCACTTTGGCACAAGCATGCTGTTTACTATCAACGCCCGAGGCGCCCATTCGTGAGTTTCGAAAACGGCTACAGGTTTTCCGCTCTGAACCAGCATTGTTTCGTGAGGCTCCAGCTCCATCAAAGTCTCCACGATGTGCTGAAAACAATCCCAACTTCTAGCAGCTCTCCCCGTCCCGCCGTAAACTATCAGTTGTTCAGCATCCTTCGCGACTTCTGGATCCACTACGTTGAAGAGCATACGCATGATCCCCTCGATTTGCCAATTCCTGCAGTGTAACTCAGATCCAGTCAAGCATTTGACGGGCTTCTCAATCTTGAACAAATCCTTCCACACCAACCGAGAATGGTGCACACTGACTATAATTTCTTGCCGTCTGCTTGATTTCCATCCAACTCGTTGAAAAAACTGGGCAAAAGTGCCGCAGAAACACAAGTCTTGAAACAAACTATATTTTCGGTCACAAATCTGTGATTCTTCCAACTGTCACCTTCGACGCATGCGGGTTATGGGTCTGTTTCGCCGAAGTGCCTGGCCACTAATCCTATGTCTCTCATGTCGATTTTCGCATCCGGCATTCCTAGTATCACTCCTGTGATGTCGCAGTTCGGGTTTCAGTAAGGCCATATCGGAGCTCTTCCAAAAGGCTGCGCAACTTCTACAATGTCTCTCATGTCACACTGACCATCAGGCCAACCATCTGGCCCAGTAATATCGCAGACCATCGAAATTATGAAATACAGAGTAATCGCCTGCAGCCGCTTAACTGATAAAAGGATTCATCGGCTGCTTCTCCCTGTCAAAAACCAGCCGCCCATTTTTGAAAACCTTATCTACTATGTTTACACCAAAACGGTAGCCGAGAAACCTATGATTGGGAGCATCTAGAATCAGAAAGTCCGCCTTTTTTGCCACTTCTAGACTGCCAATCTCGTTTCCCCTTTCAATGGCATGAGCTGCGTTAATTGTTGATGCTGTTATGGCCTCTGCTGGAGTCAACTTCATGAGATGACAAGCAAAGGATATGACCAACTGCTGATTCTCAACCCAACAACTCGGGTTAAAGTCAGAACCAAGAGCTACAGGAACACCCAGATCAATCATCCTTCTAGCGTCTGCGTACCGTCCAGCCATCAAGCTGAAGGCCGCAGCTGGAAGCAAGACTGCTATCACACCTTTGTCGGCCAAGGCTGTAAGACCTTTTTCTGATGAGAAGAGCAGATGCTCAGCCGAGATAGCTTCTACATCAGCTGCCAATTCAGCACCACCCGACATGCTCATCTCGTCAGCATGAACCTTGGGTTTCAGACCATGGGTTAGACCGGCAGCCAAGATTCTCCTAGATTGTGCTAACCCAAAGACTCCTTTTTCACAGAACACATCGCAGAACTCTGCAAGAGCCTCTCGAGAAACCCTTGGGATCATCTTCTCAACAATGTAATCCACATACCGTTGCGGATCACTTTTGTACTCCCCAGGAAAAACGTGTGCACCCATAAAAGTTGGAACAACATCGACTGGGTGTAACTTGTCCAAACGCTTGGCAACCTTCAGGATTTTCAATTCACTTTCGACCGTCAGACCGTAGCCACTTTTTGCTTCAACAGTCGTCGTGCCATGTTCTAACATAAGATCCAATGTTCTGAAACCGAATTCCACAAGTGTGTCCGCGCTAGCTCTCCGAGTCTTCTTTACCGTATCTAGAATCCCACCTCCAGCATTCAAAATCTTCATATAGGAGTCGCCCTCGACCCGCATTTGAAACTCATCTTCTCTTGAACCAGCAAAAACAAGATGAGTGTGAGGATCCACAAAGCCGGGCATTACGGTTTTGCCATCAGCACTCATCAGAACCTCAGCCTTGAATCTTCTTCGGATTTCTGAGGTTTTTCCTACCGCAATAATTCTGTCCTTTCTGACTGCCAACGCCCCATTATGTATTATGCCAAGATGCTGCATCCTTTTGCCAATGCGTAGCTGTTTGCTGCCACCATCAAGCGTTACGAGTTCATTTGCATTCACAATAAGCAGATCTGCCCTTTCTTTCTGACAAGGCCTTGTCCGCTTATCGGTTATAGGCATATCTAGGCCACTTGATATTCTTGGCCTTCCTTTAATACGACAACTTTGATGTCCGACTTCGCTTCCACTTCTCTCTTGAACACTTCAGGATCTGTATCCCAACGGTGCATGGGCACTACAACCTTTGGATTGATTGTTATTGCAGCCTCGGCAGCTTCAGCATTATCCATAGTGTAAGTGTCTCCACTGGGAAGCAGAGCCACATCTATATCCCCGATCTTCTGCATTTCAGAAATGAAATCCGTGTCTCCTGCATGATAGATTCTTCTATCTTCCGCCATTATCACATAGCCGACGCCGAAACCTTTAGGATGATAAGGGATCCCAGGAGACCTGAACCGCTTGACATTGTAGGCTCTAACTGCTTCTACCTTGATACCATAAACTTCAACTTCATCTCCGGGCTTAAGGAAGTTGACATTTCCAGCAATCTTCTGCCTACAATCCTCAGGAGCAATGATTATAGTGTCTGCCTTACGAACCTTCTTAATCTTAGACAAGTCGCAATGATCTGAATGGGAATGCGACACGAGTATCAAGTCAGCATGTTTAGAGTATTCGCCTTCATATGGATCAGTGTAGATAGTCCTTCCTGCAGCATTTATCAGAAAACTGGCATGCCCCAACCATCGAATCGTAATAGCTATCTCTTACACCTTCTCTCTCCCTTATACAACGTAGACATATTTATCTTAAACGATCAACGTATGCTATCAACCAATATAGAATTCAAATGACTAACCGCATGTGTGAATGTTATACGGAAAGAAGGTAGAACTTTCGTTCTGTCGATAAAGATTGGAGCAATCACTGGGGTCATTGTCTTTGCGCTTCTTTCTCTGCAGCTTCATGGATCGCAATTTCTAGAATCCGATCTATGGTTAAGTTATCGATCTTTAGATAATGTACGGCTATGTCGATAATAGCTTTCAAAGGTGCCATACCACAGAACTCTGACCCTACTATTGGAACATTGCGACGTGAAGACTCCAGTGAAAGTAGCTTGAAGACTCTGTGTAGAGGAGTCTTTTCGAAATCGGTGATACTCATACCGATTTGTGTGACGCCCTGTTCTGGAACGTAGGCAGCCATCGCTTTCACATTGGAGAGCCCACCGCTCTTTGCATGCAATGCTCTAGCGATCTTCTTAGCAACATTCAAATCAGCTGTATCCAGATTAACGTTGAAACCTACCATAAGCTTGCGAGCGCCTGTAATCGTGGCACCAGCTGTAGGATGAGGTTTGACAGGACCAAAATCCGGCTTGCGTCCTGATTTAACAATCATCTGCGCAAGGTTTTCATACTCACCTTTGCGTATCCAGTCCAGATCCTTTCTTTCAGGCCTCGTTGCTGCTTCTCCGTAGAGGTAAACGGGGACATTGTGTTTCCCAGAGAACGTTTTTCCAAATACCTTGGCAAGCTCGACACATTCTTCCATAGCAACATTTTTTATAGGTATAAATGGTACAACATCAACGGCGCCGATTCTCGGATGTTGCCCTTTATGCTTTCTCATATCGATCAGTTCTACAGCTTTGGAAGCTGCTTTCAACACAGCCTCTAGGACCGAGTCTTTATTGCCAGTGATAGAAACAACAAGTCGGTTGTAATGGTTATCAAATGTATGGTCAAACAAGAAGGTGTCTTGTATCGACCTGATTTCCCCAAGAACCGACTCAACAATCGTAGGATTGGAAGTGCTAAAGTTTGGTACACTTTCCACAATCTGCAAATCTCTTCGCCAGAGAAATGTTACAATAAACAACCGTAATTAAGGTTACGAAGACCAAGATCTGAAACAACTCACGAGTCCTAGTACATTTAAGATTTAAATAGGTTCAGAGATCAGAAGTCGAGATATTGAGGATGAAGATATGAGAAAAAAGAATGCAACAATGATATGCTTGATGACCTGTTTGCTGATATTGACGGCTCTAACAGCTTCGATAAAGGCGTCTAATGGATTACACTTCAAATGGGTAAATCCAGCGTATGCAGGCCCAGACATGTTCTACAGTCCCATCTACCCCTTTACTAGCATCGTTGGATACTTGGAAGGAACATGTTGGAACTTCTCGACGAGTATAAAAAATGATTTCTCTGGTCCATTTAATATCTCCGCCGTGCGCGTCGAATTCGAATGGGGAAGAAATTACACTCACAGATTCAGCAGTCCCCATAGAGTTCTGCCAGGCCATACGAAGATCTTCCATGTCTCTAATATGACACCATTTATTGAAGACGTGCCAGAATTGTGGACATATCACTATGATGTATACATCGATAGAATCAATGATACATCTATTGAGATATATGAGAACGATGACTTTGCCATTTTGTCAGAAGATCATCTTGAATGTCTCAGAATATTCGCAAAGCTGGGCATATTCAGTCTCCCCATGGATGGAGAATTGCCTCCGTTTATAACCGACCCGCCGAATGTTACGGAAACTCAAGTTCTGCTTGTAAGAGTGTCCATGAGAATTCTTCAGGGCATGCAACACTATCAGATGGGATTGTTTGGCCAAGCAGAAAGCTACCTCCAAGACGCGGATGTCTCTATTGCGGAAGCATTGAGCGTTTGGAATACGACAGGGACTGCAATGGAAGAGGCCATCGTAGGACGAAGAGAGGCAGAAGGAAACTACTACAGTGCTCTGGCAGACTCAAGCCTAGTGAACGCGTACGGTTGGCTGCTCTTCGGTTTGGGTTGGATACTTATTGGCTTTGGAGTAATAATATACGGTGCAAGAAAGACGAAGATTGTCTAAGCAAAAGCGAAACCTTTCACTTTCGCCTTTTCCATGAGTGTGACAGGCTTATCTGTGCGGGGAAAAGATAGATGAGTTCTGAATTTGAAGTTCCTTCATGGAACCAGATATACAGGATGCTCTTGAATATTGCCGAGAAAATCCGGAGAGACCGATTCATTCCAGATATAATTGTGGGCGTATCTAGAGGAGGCTGGCCACCTGCACGTGTATTGTCCGATCTGCTGGGAAACCCCAATCTTGCCAATGTCAAAGTGGAGTTTTACTTGGGAATTGCTGAAACAAAAGAGACCCCAGTCCTAACGCAGCCAATCTCAATGTCCGTTCAAGAAAAGAAAGTTCTTGTTGTGGATGAGATTGCAGACACCGGGATGAGCTTGAAGCTTGTCAAGGAACACATTGCCCGTGAAGGAGCACTTGAAATCAAGATCGCAACAATCTATTATAAGCCTTGGAGCATCACTGTACCAGAATACTATGAAAAAGAGTCAAGCTGTTGGATAGTTTTCCCATGGGAGATAAGAGAAACCATCAAGAAGATCGTCAAAGACTGCAAGGAAAGAAAGAAATCTTTGGAAGAGAAAGCTGCGGAGTTAATACGGGCTGGAGTGCCGAAGAGACTTGTCAGGAAGTTCTTGAAGGAGATAATTGAGGAAGAAGATTGAGGAAGAAGATTGAGGAATTTGGGAAATATGTTGTCATAGCTGGGTTTAAAGGTGTCCATATAGGAAATGTGGAAAAATTCCTCAAAAAAATTCGGGAAGAGAGTCCTTCAAATACTGGAGTTCAATTCTTTGACGCAAGATATATTGCCACATGGCAGCATATTTATTTTGCAGTTTTGAACGCTTTGACCGTCTTCAAGAATAAGGAGAACATTTCTAGAAGCGTGATGATGGAATCATTGCTTTTTGCTTCTGCCCAGCATCAAATACGAAAGGCAACGAGGATTTTAGGGATCAAGCCAGAGGCGACAAAGATAGCTGTGCTGATTGTCGGAGAGGATTATAATGTGGTAGAGTCAACTCTGTCCCTGGTTTCCAAGAAGCTCGATGCTACGCGTGATGACACTGTGATCAAGATGTCAAAAAAGAAGACCGCAGATATTCAAGAGATTTTTGGCATCTCGAATCTGGAAACTGAGACCGTTGCTGAAGAAGGAGATTTGGGGAAAGCAGTTACTAAGCTGGTCATTGAACACATGGCCTTGCTAGCCATTCAGCACTAGTCTTGTTCAAAGCAGTTTCTCCCTCATGACCGATATGATGTCTCTAGCCCTTATCACGGATACGCCTGCTAGTTCACCCACAATCTCGACTAGCAGAATTTTGTCAGGTCTATGCAGGTCAACTTTTCTTTCAACCTTTGCTGCCACAACCTCAACGATATCCTGTCTATGCAATTCCGTAAACCGTTTCTCAACTGTTACTCGAAAAGTCTCGTCCTTCTCAATCTTTGAAGCTAGGCCTATGGCTGCATGTTGAATCTCGTCAAGATCTGTACCGACGACTCTTTCGATTGGAATTATTCTTAATGTATACCGGAATTCGTAAGGTCGATCATGTAATAGTCTACGAAGCCTTCTGATTGCCTCGAAAGGGTTGAAGGCTGTCCTTGCGGAAATCAAACCTGAAACATTGGTCTTAACGACTGTCGCTACTGGGTCACCTATTTCGCCCAAAAGATACTCTAATTCGAAACAGGCGCGACTTTCATTCCCGCGGGAAGTGGTTGTCAGAAGGTTAAAATCTCTTAGCGCAATCTCACCCCAGTTGACTCTCTCAGTGTCCCGCGCAAAGCTGATTTTGGTCAGTGCAGGTTAGTGACCTTCTCATAGCTTGATGCTCCCAGCCGTCGCCTCACATCATCCCGAACTAACTATACAATGTGCAGGAATTTATTCGTTCTGATCATCGATTGACAGTAGGCTTAAATCGCAGCGGGAAGGGCTTTACTATCGCATTGTCTAGTTACCTGGAGGCGGTTGAGAGAAGTGCAAAAGCCTGTAATCGTAGTTCATGGTGGCGCCGGCAATTGGCAACCTGAACGTAGCCAGACTGGTTTAGAAGGCGTCAAGAGAGCGGCAGAGATCGGTTTCGAAATCTTGAGGAATGGAGAGAGTGCGGTTGAAGGAGTTATGAAAGCAGTTGCTGCTATGGAGGATGAAAGTGTGTTTAACGCTGGATATGGTTCGAGCTTGAATATTGAGAAACATGTGGAAATGGAAGCGTCGATTATGGATGGAAAGACATTGAAGGCAGGGGCTGTGGGACTTTTGAAGGACATTAAGAATCCAGTTTTCTTGGCAAGAATTATCATGGACGAGACGGATCACGTGTTGATGGTGGGAGAAGGGGCCGAAAGATTGGCAGACGCCTTCGAACTTGAGAGGAGAGAACCAGTTACTCAGCTTAGAGTGAGATATTATGAACGCCAGAGGAAGGCCTTGATTGAGGGAAAAACCACATTGCCAAAGCTAGCTGACTTAATAAGGAATAATCCTGAACTGTTCCAACTAGACACTGTTGGGGCTGTTGCCTTGGACAAGGAGGGAGATTTTGCGGCGGCAACTTCCACAGGGGGTTTTTCCCTCAAACTTCCAGGACGAATCGGTGACTCGCCTCTGATCGGGTGCGGTACTTATGCCGACAATCAAGCTGGTGCGTGTTCTGCAACAGGTATCGGCGAGATCGCGATAAGGCTTGTTTTGGCGAAGACTGTCTGTAGCCTCATGGAGGAGGGGAAATCGGCTGAGGATGCTGTTGAAGAAGCAATAGGGACCGTAAATCGCAAGATGCCTGACGCCTACAATTCAATGGGACTAATTGCAGTGGACACTTGTGGAAGAGTGGGAGCAGCACACAACTCGCCTAACCTGTGCTGGGCTTATATGACACCAAAAACACGAGAACCTACAGCTTCTCTAACAGCGAACATGCTGAAGTGATTCTTCGAAGCCAAGACGTTGACATCTTCTTCGAAATCAGAAATTGAAGGCTTTTAAATCCAAACCGATCTTCTCTCTAAAAAACATCAGAGGTGAGACGTTATGATTGAAGAAGAGGAATGGGAAGAAGAGGAAGAGGAATGGGAAGAAGAGGAAGAAGAGTGGTGAAACCGAATTAGCGCAGTGTGGCAGCTTTCCGTTGTTGTCCAAATGATGTGACGCTCTGCTTGTGCAGACCTTGCAGTGCGATGAATCTACTGACTCAATTCTCCTCATGTTGTGGGGCAGACTCTACGTTGAACCTTGGATTTGAATCCTGAAGCTGTGACTAGAAAGAGATCGCTTTAAACCCAAATGTGATTGTCGCAAGACGCCACGTGGAACTGTAAAGCATAGACTACGTGCTTCAGTCCTAACAGCAAAAATCCTGCGTGTGCATTGGATTCAGAGACCGACTGGGAAACTGGCTTAAGAAATGAAACGGTTTGAGCTATCTTTTACTTTAATCGCCACCTCACGTTTATAACTCACGAAATCATGTCCATTCCTTCGTGCAGTCAGCCATGACTAGAGTGGCAGTCCTAAATGTTGACAAGTGCAAACCCAAACGGTGCAGCAGGATATGTTATCGTTTCTGCCCGATGGTAAGAAGCCACAAGGAGGCTATTCGATTCCAAGAGAACGTTGCCGTGATCGTGGAGACACTTTGTTCAGGATGCGGAATATGCGTGAAGAAGTGCCCCTTCAACGCCATCTCGATAGTCAATCTCCCAGATGAGTTGGAAGCCGAATGTAGTCACCGATTTGGACAAAACGCTTTCAAACTCTACAGGCTCCCAACGCCTTCACCAGGAATTATTCTGGGTTTGCTCGGACAAAACGGAATGGGCAAGTCCACGACGCTTAAGATACTATCTGGTGAGATCACTTTGAACCTTGGAGACTACGAAAATCCTCCAGACTGGGAAGTGATAGTTCAACACTTCAAAGGCTCCGTACTGCAAGACTATTTTCAAAGGATGGGCGGACAGATGCTCAAGATTGCCTACAAACCTCAATATGTTGACAAGATCCCCAAAGCTGTTTCGGGAGAAGTTGGTGAGCTTTTGCAGGAAGTTGACGAAAGAGAGAAACTTGACGATATTGCGGAGGAACTTGAACTGAAGAAGCTGTGGAATCGACCTCTCGACATTCTAAGCGGAGGAGAACTTCAACGTGTAGCCGTAGCAGCAGCCTTGTGCCGCGAAGCTGAAGTGTATCTTCTTGACGAGCCATCTAGCTATTTGGACGTGAAACAAAGGCTGAAAGTTGCCAAAACTATACGAAGACTGACAGAAGAAGAGAAAACCGTCGTTGTTGCTGAACACGACCTAGCAATCATAGACTACTTGTCAGACCAGATATGCATCTTCTATGGAGAGCCGGGAGTGTACGGGATTGTATCGCAAGTCCATGGCGTCCGGACAGGTATAAACATATACTTGCAGGGGTATATCCCAGACGAGAATGTCAGGTTCAGAAAAGAAGGAATAGTATTCCATGAGAAGCCGCCCTTGGCAAGTTTCGCAATAGGTGAAACTCAGCTCAAATGGAAAAAAATAGAGAAAACTTACGATGGATTCAAGCTTTATGCATCTCCAGGGGATATTAAGAAAGGGGAAATCGTCGGGATCTTAGGGCCTAACGGCATAGGCAAAACAACATTTGTTAAAATCTTGGCTGGAATTGAAAGAGCGGATGATGAACAAAGTTTTGCCGGGTTAAAGGTAAGTTATAAACCACAATATGTTTCAACAGAATATGAGGGAACCGTCGAAGAGCTTTTGAAGAGTGTTGCAAAAGCAGATTTCACTTCAAGCTGGTATAAAACTGAAATTCTCAAACCTTTGGCTATTGGCAGANNGTTGAAAGTGGCCCGAGCAATACGACGAATCGTAGAAGCTCATAACGTTACAGCCTTTGTAGTCGAACACGACGTCGTCGCACAAGATTTCATAGCCGATCGGTTGATGGTATTCACAGGAGAACCAGGAGTAAGGGGTGAAGTCAAACCTCCAACTCATCTAAGAGACGGAATGAACACATTTCTTGGAGAGATGAAGGTCACTTTCCGAAGGGATACCACTACAAAAAGGCCTAGAGTCAACAAGGAAGGATCACAGCTTGACAGATTTCAGAAAAACATTGGAGAATACTACTATGTACCCTCAAAAGGGTAGTGTTTATAATTCGAGAATCGAAAGAAGTGCCAGAAAAATGGAAATTCTCCTCCCGTCCTCTCTGAAAACAGAGAGAAGTGTAGTTAGATTAAAGTGTGATCATAGCATATCCTTACAGTAAGCTTCAATGAGCATGTTGGTGGGAGCTTAGGTGGCTAAGGCGACCTTTGAGGAGATAAGCGCAGCTGACTTCTTCTATCGTAACAGAGATATCGCTGGATTCACAAACCCTTCTAGAGCAATTTTCGCAGCTCTGCGAGAGCTTGTTGAAAATTCTCTGGATGCTGCTGAAGGCCTCAGGATGCCCCCTGATATTTATGTGCGGCTTTCGTATGCCAACGGGCAAAGTAAAGAGAAGAATATCTACAAGTTAAGGGTCGAAGACAATGGCCTAGGAGTCCCGCCTAGGCATATTCCCTCAGCTTTTGGCCAAGTCCTCTTCGGCTCAAAGTACAAGCCCAAACAGCAAAGAGGAACTTTCGGCTTAGGTGGAAAGATGGCAATCCTATATGGACAAATAACTACCCACCAACCAGCCTGTGTGATCTCGAGTACTGGTAGAGCGAAGATCTATTCCTATAAGCTCATGATTGACATCCAGAGGAACCGACCACTCATACTTGACAGAAAGATCATCACAAACAAGGAGCGATGGCGCGGGACGATTGTTGAATTCTGCCTCGAAGGTCTTTACCACAGAGCCATGCCTAAGATCTTAGAATACTTCAAGCAGACAGCCATGGTGAATCCCTACGCGAATCTAACATTTGTTGATCCCAGAGGAAGATTATACAATTTTCACAGAGCAACTGAGGAGATGCCGAACCCTCCTGAAGAAACGCTTCCCCATCCTTATGGTGTCGACGTTGAGCTTCTACAACGCCTTATACAGGTGACTCCGCACCGAAATATGCTTGATTTTCTGAAGAATCATTTTCACAGAGTAGGCGAAATAACTGCCCACAAGTTCTTAGAGTTCAGCAACATAAGACCGTCTAAGAGCCCCAAGAGACTTTCTCATAGGGAAGTCGTCAGGCTAATGCGCATGTTAAAGAAATTCGAAGACTTCTTACCACCTGACGCAAGTTGCCTATCCCCACTAGGAGAAGAGTTGCTAAAGGCGGGTGTCTTGAAAGAGCTGAGACCTGAGTTCGTGACTGTTCATCGACGAAGACCCTCAGCCTATGCTGGTCACCCCTTTATTGTGGAATTGGCAATCGCCTATGGAGGAGAAATACCCAGGAGAGATGACTTTCTGATCTACCGTTTCGCCAATAGGATACCCTTATTGTACGATGAAGCAAGCGACGTCTCTACAATGGTCATAAACTCTATGAATTGGCGAAGATACAAGGTTACACCAGACATGCCAGTCGCCATACTAGTCCATATCTGTAGCACCAAAATCCCCTACAAAACAGTCGGCAAAGAATTCATTGCAGACAGACCTGAAATTAGAAGAGAAATAATGAACGGACTGCGAGAGGTTGCGCGTCACCTCAGACACTTCTTCACAAGGAGAGAACATGTGAAGAAGAAGCGGAAAAGACTTGACATTTTCAGCAAATATTTGCCAAAGATCGCGAGGTTCTCAACCGAGTTGGCCAACAAAGAAGAACACCCGGATATAGAAAAACTCTTAGAAAGTGTTGAAGAAATTGGAAAATAGAAAGAAAAGCGTCGTTTCAGAAAAGAAAAAAGAGGTTTTGGAGAGCCTAGGAAAACTTGGACTCAATATTTACGGCCAGCTTAACAATGGTCACTTCCCGTCTATACAGATGCCTAGTCGTTCTACTGAGAATATCTACTACAATCCAGAAGTTAGACAGTTCATTTTGGGGGAAAAAAGAGTTCGTAGAAGTGCTAGGAATATTCGGCACATTAGACCTTTCACACAGCTTGTATGGACGGCATTATTCTCCAATGAGCTTACTTCTCAACGTAAAACCTCAACCTTGAGAGACGTGTATTATTCTGCTCAAGCATATGAAATGAAGTTCAAAGATCAGCAAGAGTCAAACAACATCATTACAGATCTAGAGACAGTTCTGGGATTGTCGAGAGAAGATTTCAGCATCTTTCCGGAGGAGCGTTCAGCAGTCTTCGGCGACCTGACCATAGAATATACTGTGCCAGGATATGAGGGAAGAACGCTAAATCTAACATCTCATCCTGATGGAGTCATGATAGGACCCGCTTTGACCTCATCAGAGTTTGTTGAAACGACAGCAGACAAGGTTATAGCAATCGAGAAAGGCGGTCTATTTACCAGATTTGTCGAAGAGAACGTACACAAGAAGTTTAACGCCATACTCGTTCTAACGGCTGGACAAGCGCCTAGGGCAACTCGACACTTTATCAGAAGGCTGAACAAAGAGTTGGAACTCCCAGCCTTCATCTTTACCGACGGCGATCCATGGGGTATGCACATCGCTATGGTTGTCATCTCGGGTTCAGCCAACGCCGCACACCTAAGAGATCTAACAACTCCTGATGCGAAATGGAGCGGCGTCTGGGCTTCAGATATTGTCAACTACAAGTTGCCAACAGATCCACTAGAGGACGTAGACATAAAGAGACTGCACGAGTTGAAAAGAGACCCACGCTACAAGAACAAATTGTGGCAAAGGGAAATCAAGACTTTTCTCGACATAAGAAGAAAGGCTGAACAAGAGGCCTTTAGTAGATACGGCCTAACCTACATTGTGGACGAATACCTGCCTGCAAAACTGGAAGAAACAAGCTAGAGTCAGCTCCTAGGTTGTTGGGTATCAATCGATACTACGTGTTTTGTTCGACCCAAAGAATGTTACAATATCTCTTTGTCTGATTCTTAGTCCAGATTCGGATTCTTTGTTCATAATGTTTTTGTGGTCTGCTGTGGCTGATACTTTTGGTTTGATTAATGACTTTGAGAGATTTTTTCGGAGCTTCCGAGTTCATAAAAGTTGTCCTCATCCTATGGCTGGTGAGCATGTGTTTTGTATTGTTTCTCTTGAACAGGATTGATTATATTGTTCATCATGATCTGTATAATCATAGCCTGCAGTTCAGCCTTCTTTGGGCTACGCCTTACTGGGCGTTTTTCCGTTTGATTTATGTATGTCTAGTTCTTCCCGCCATTCTGAGTGTTATCGCTTTAGCATCTGATTTTCCTTGGAAACACAGAGATGCGAAGTCCATTCCGAAATCTGAGAGGAGAACCAACAAGACCAAGGTTCAGTCTCCAAAGGAGAACTCAATGCTGATCTCCTGTCCGTCTTGCCGAAAAACCTTCAGCAAACCTTTGGTTATGCTTGATTTCGGCAATGGAAAAGGCAAACTAGTGAATGTCTGTCCGTACTGCAACGTAAAATTAGGAACAGAAGAGAAAGGAAAGAGAAATGTTGAGATCGGAGTTATTGAAATGGATAAGGAAAAGGCAAGAGTACGTGCGAAGAAAAGGTCCTAGCCCTGTGTCTGCTTGCCCTCCTGCAGGATATCGTGAATCCGCTTGAACTAGTCCTCCAAGTAAGGCTTAAATTGCCAGCTCTCTTTGGCGGTATCTATCTCCCGCAACAATCTGGCAGCTTCGCCTTTATCTATAGAGAGTACTAGCTTTCCCAGATGTTTGCAGAATCTTTTGAGAGGCAGAGTTCTGCTCCAGTCTGGACAATCATGCAGTATTACTCGTCTTTCAAGGTCAACCAAGATCGTATAATCTCGGATTAGAGCTTTGATCTGATGTTTTGAAGCTTCATGGATCTTGAGTTCGTCGTCTTTCATTTTTTTGGCCCTTTTCAGACGATTTTCATCTATGAAAGACGCAAGAAGTTGCAAGAAATCCGATTCTTTGGCCTCCGCGAAATCTCCCAGCGTTGTTGGCTTGAGTCCTGGCTTTTGGCTCTTCCTTTCAAAGTATTGTTCCACTATCTTCTTTGTCTTCTTTTGCTCTTGTGTTAGCTCTCCTAACATCTCGGTGATCTGGAGACAGTTTTCCACGGCGTATCCATGGTAATGGTTGTTGAAGTACCCGATTAGTAGGTCCACATTTTTTGCAGCTTCTTGGATTTTTGGCACCCAAGGCTCCAGCTCCTTCCTGCTGTAGAGATAATTGTACCAAGGTCGACTTCCCTTTCCATGCCAACGGAAATAGGCTAGGTCCGAGGTTAGGTGCGTCTCAGGCGGAAGCAGCGGCTCATCAACGATTGTGTATGTTACCTTGTACTTCTTAAGCAGTTCCCATGTCTCATCCCTCATCCATGACAGATTTCGGAACTCAACCGCAAAGTTGAATTCCAAGGGCAGGATCTTCAGAAAGCTCTCCAGATGATCTCTGTCAAAGCTATACTTTGGCGGTAGTTGTATGAGAAGACAGGCCAGTTTTCCATTCAACAGGAGGGGTCTCATCAAATCACAGAATCGGGTGAGGTCTTCGTCTACCTTCTCGTCAAGATCTAGCATTTTCTCATGAGTTATCAGTCTTGGCAGTTTTGCAGAGAACTTGAAATTGTCTGGTGAGTATCTAGTCCAACCCATTACCATACCTTTTGAAGGATAACGATAGAAAGTTGAGTCGATCTCAACGGTCTTGAAAATGCGGGTATATGCCCTAAGCTTGCTCTCTTTTTTCTTCCTGTAGACTGGGCCGACCCAATCCTTGTAGCTCCAACCGCAAGTCCCCAGATAAACTCTAGTCAAATGTGGTCACATCAACGTGTCAGTTTTTGACCATCTCAATGACGTCGCCAAGGCTATTATAGGTTTTTTTAGGAAGCTTCTGTAACAGTTTGACAGCGCGCACTCTTTTGTCATTGGTCAGATCTATAAGTTTCCAGCCTTGGTGTTCGATCAGTTCTTTCTTTGTGGTGGGAAAGAGGGCATCTTGCTTCAGGACTTCTTCCAGAGACCTGATGCCGGTGTTGCTTGTCACCGGGGGGAACCTTCCTGTTTGGTTATAGATTCTGAACCTCGCAGCGTCTTTGTACATCTTCACGAAGTGGAAGCTTAGAGCTGCAGTTTTAGGATTTGCTTTGGCAACTTCTTTGTGGATTCTTTTCAGTTCCCGATCTGTAGGTTGGTAGATATTGTGTTTGCCTTTGCCAAACAATCTTGAGTAGAGAATATCGGCTTGGAATGCTGGTTCTTGGCCCTTTGATAAATCAATGGAGTGAATCATGTCAAAGTCTTTCATGAGTTTTATGATTTTCTTCTTTGGAAGTGACTTCTCTCCTCTAATCTCCCACACGATTCTTGTTCCTCCAAGATCTGCGGAAGAAAAGAGATCGGCTATTGACTTTAATTTGGTTCTGTCAAGTCTAAGGCTTTTGGGAGTCTGAATGTGCAGAAGAGTTGTTTGAAGGATCCTACATATGGCTGTCATCTCACTGAGAATTTTATGTGATTCTCCTACAGGTTCCAATCTGTATTTGTATGTTAGATTTCTGTGACATCTGACGGCAAAGCGAAAGTCGCGGGGAACTCGTCTTCGCCATTGTTCCACAAGCTTTACACTTGGAATCTTGTAGAAAGTGGAGTTGACCTCCACGAAGTTGAATGCTCGGGAATAAGCTTCCAAAGACGGGACACCAGAAATCTGGAAATAGCTCCAGCCGCCCGTCCCCACTAACACTTCTGTCAAACGGCATCGATCCTTGTCGAACATAGCGCGCGCTTGTTCCACGTAGGGCTGTAACCCGACGTATGAACCCTGATTTCGCTCATTCAATCTACAATTAGGTTTATCCTTGCGGATACATTTATTGACTCTCCTATAGCGCAGGAGGAGTTATTGTGGAAATCCATAGAAACTTTTAAAGTCAGCTGTTCAGATCTGCTTTGTGGTGTTGAGTTTGGTTCTACCGGCAAAGATCTTCGAAGTTAAGGAGGATGCTGATCCGGGGTTGATTGCATGGAAGCTTAAAGATTTTCGTGAAGAAGAGCAATATGAGACGGCAGATGGAGAAGCTGTAAACCTGATAACAGAGATATTAGACTTGAAATCGGATGATAACTCCATATCCGGAGTGTTCAGTAAGGATTTTGTGCGCAGACGTTTCTATAGGCGCGAACTGGTTGAAACGCCCACTACGGAGGAGGCTCCTTTCTGGATCAAATCCGCCAAAGACCGGCTATTCACGATCGTGATGGCTCCCTCTGTAGCTCGTGGAGTAAGGAAATTATTGACGAATTTTGTAGCAAATAAGCTTAGCAGAATCCTTTTCATCAAATCTCAAGGAATTGTGGAGGTAAACATACCTCATGTGACTCTTAAGGAGCTTCACGAATCGAATCCCCAAGCCACCAAATTGATTTGGTTTGACGAAGTCGATATACCGGGTGTAGAGAAACTTTGTCTAGCAGGATCTGATCTGGTTGACACTGATCTCTACAACAGCCATCTTGAGCATGGAAAGATCTGGTATGTTGTCTTTGAAGTGCACAAGCGCGGCATTGTTGTGGGAATCACTAGAAACTGTGTTGTAACCCTGTTTAGCAAAGGCACCATTGAGGACTTTATGGAATACGTTTCAGAAGACCTTTTGACGCTTGTTGAATAGTATGCATTTTAGAACTATTCGACGTCGTGCCGGGACCTACGTGTTTTCTAGTTATTCCAAGAAGCGAATACGAAATATTATCCACAACTTTCAGATTCCACTAAGCATCTCTTGTGGGGATCTTGTCTACGATACGTAGGACTTAAGAGACGAGCAGCAATTTATGATGTTTGCAGGTGCTCCACGTGAAGGTTAGATGGTTGGGAAATGCATGTCTCGAAGTTCTTAGTGAAAGGCCTGTTCTTATTGATCCCCATTTCTTTGTAAAACCCAATGAGTCTACTGATCTCCTACTTGTAACGCATGAACATGACGATCATTTTAGCACTGAGAAATGCAGAGACATGCTGCAAACGACTAGAATCTACGCACCTAAGACAACCTTAGACAAGTTCAACTTGGAAGGTGTAGCTGTGAAGGCTGGGGACAAAATTGATGGAATGGAAGTCTTAGAGAGTCACTGCTGGGGTGCAAGGGAGAGCGTCAGCTATTTCATCAATGGTCTGCTGCACGCAGGAGATTCAGCAAGATTTCCAAGCGCTGACAATGTGAAAACTGTTTTCACTGCTTGCTTTCCCGAATGCTACAATGACTATTTACAGGCATTCAAGAAGTTAAGACCTAATCTTGTTATTCCCTTTCACTATAATATTGAGAAAGCCTTGGATGATGCAAAAGGGCTGAAGAAAAGGCTTAACCGAGAGGGCATAAAATGTAGGCTTTTGGAGCTTGGAGAGAGCATTGAAGTCTGAAACATAGAATCATACCAGAACGTGACATTAAGGAGACTGAGATATGTGTATGATCCATAGTTTAGCAGAGGCCGTTGAAAAACTGCCTGTTGCAGTAAAAATCTGCACAGATCTGCTAGTTTATTTCTGGGCAACTGCTTGCGACGAACCTAATAAGAATTCAAGATGACCCTTCTCTTCCAACGTGTTCAGTTTCTGACAGCATTTTTTGCAGAAGGTCACGTCTTCTCTTCTCAGACCTTTTGCTATTTTCCAAGCCTTTTTCCATGTATGATAGGGCCCCAACCAATCCGTATCCTCCTCTTTAGTCTTGTCGAACTTACGTCTCTTGGAAGGTTTACAGTAGGAGCATGTGGATCTGTGGATTCTTGCGCGATCTGGTTTGGCCGTGTCCTTGTACACCCACCATTCAATGGTGCTTTCTGTTTCCGTTTCCCTAGGTTCTTGCAAACTAGGTTCTTGCAAACTAGGTTCTTGCAAACTAGGTTTCTGGGAGAAGCTGGTTTCTCTGCTCTGCTTCAGATCATCCCATTTGCCAGAACTCATTTCGTGTAGTTGTTCCAAGTACGACCTACGAATGAGACGCCATTTCAATGCAGCACCCATTCCGAATACCATTAAAGATAAGCCGCCTAATATCAGTGTCAAGCCCAACAGTGCACCAGGGATATTGCTGGCGTGATAGGGGATGAATAGAAACCATTCTGGCTCCTCTGTTAGACTTATACTTTCCAGCGTTCCACCTATGAAGAAGACCGTCCCGGCTAAGAACATCAAGATTGCTTGGCTCTCCCTGTTCCTAGATTCTTGCGCCCTTTCATGTAGATATTGGAGGAAGTCGAGTTTTACCTTGACATGGGACATCTCTAACAATCTCTGCCTATGTGGATTTGCAGAATGTTCAAGGTAAATCTTGTTATCTACAAACCCTTACCTTGAATTAGTATTGTCAATACGCGGTCCACTGTTTACGAAGTCTACAGTGTGGCCTGCTTTCCATGTTTTGGACGAGACCCATGATGCTTACGTATGTCATCGATTCTGAAGAAACAACTCTTTACGTATAGGTCAATAATGAGGAGTATGTGGATGGTTTAACTCCACTTTGATTATCAACTAAACAGCCAAAGACTGACATCTAGATGCTTACGGTCATGGACTAGGGATCTACCTCTCCGAAGTGTCTGGCTACTGTTCCTATGTCTCTCATGTCGACTACGCCGTCAGGAACCCCAATGACTGGTCCGGTCAAGTCACAATTGACGGGTGCATCAGGAACTGTCTGTCCAAAGTGTCTCGCCACCAAGCCGACGTCTCTCATGTCACATTTGCCGTCCGGCCAGCCATCCGGACCAGTTATGTCGCCGATTATAGAAATCAGCACCCAACCGTCTGACATCATGTTATCCTCTGTGGATACTTCTTCGTATACTACCGAAGCGGCTGCATTTATCGTATAGTTGCCCTTAGTGAAGCCGGATGTGCTCCATTCGAAAATTAGTGTTGTGAAGCCTCTGGCTCCCAAGGTTGCTGGTTGGGTGGTTATGATCTCTGTATCAGCGTATATTGTTATTGTGAAGGTTTCACTGTATGTTCCGTAGTTCAACAAGTCAAGCTTGATGAACAGCGCAAAGCCTTGTCCGACAACGATTTTCGAAGTGATTACGTTTGTGATTCCTATGTCATGTAAGCTGTATGGTTTGGCCAGGGGGTATCTATCTATATTGTTGGGGGTTATCGTATAGTTCAAGTCGACGATTCCGTCGCTTCCAGGTTCGTCTTGGTCTGGACCGCTAAGTATGTCTGTGGTCGCGTGTGTGCTCCAGTAGTTTCCACCATCTGGATAGCCGTTGTCCCAACTGTTTGGAGAGAGTGAGCTTATGGCTTGAATATTGTTGTTGATGAAGCTGTTGTAATAGATCATGTTGCCGTTGGAATTCGTCATGTTGATGCCTATTTCGTTTTCTGATATGATGTTTGCACAGATGGTGTTGGTTGTGGATAGATCGGTTGAGTTGATGGCGATCGAGTTGGAAGACATTATGTTGTTGTAGATCTGGCAGTTACAGGAACCATCTATGAGTATGCCTTGGTCGTAGTTTGTTATCACAAGGTTTGAAACAGTTGATCCAGATGCTCCAGGTAACAGGATTACGGCGATTCCGGATCCACCACCATCAAAGATAGGGCTACTTCCAGATTTTCCGAGAATCGTCAAGGTCTTGTTGATCACTAGATTCTCGTGGTAGACGCCTGGAGCGATCAAAATGGTGGTTCCTTCCGCAGCGTCTATTGCTTCCTGTACGGTCGGATAGTCCTCTGGAACTCTAATAACAGTTCCAAATGCATATACAGTGCCGTCGGATGAGCCTGCGTAAACCACGCCGTCAGCAACGGCGGGAGAAGACCATATGTCGCCGCCTGTTGTATAACTCCAGATGAGAGCTCCGGTCAAATCATCAAGACAGTAAACGTTATTGTCGAAGGAACCTACAAAAACCTTACCATTGGCAACAGCGGGAGAGGACCACACAAGACCCTCCGTCGTGTAGTTCCAGACATGTGTTCCCGTCAAAGCGTCAAGACAGTAAACATTCTTGTCGATT
>JABAOH010104509.1_pt2 | contig 48499 bp, 52 predicted proteins | sample 7062181 | NCBI WGS metagenome assembly JABAOH01 (sample SAMN14538630, study PRJNA623070) | marine sediment metagenome | biome: marine biome [ENVO:00000428]; feature: marine pelagic biome [ENVO:01000023]; material: deep marine sediment [ENVO:00002113]; isolation source: pool of 5 deep marine... | reverse complement strand
AGATGAAACGCGCCGCCGCACCAGGGCGGGTGAGACTCGGCGAGGACCTCGCACACTCAGGCGCCGGTTCACGTGGTTTCGTCGCCGGATCATTCTGGTCGCCGGACCGGAGGGGGGCCGCTGCGGTGCGGCCCCCCCTCCGTGTCACACCGGGCGGTTATCTTGTCGGCAGAGCAGGCCGAGCAGCGAATCGAAGGACCGCGAATGGGTACCGAGCGAAGCGGGGACGAAGCGAAGGCGGGAGACGGGATGCTCGTCGACTGCGCCCAATGCGCCATGCGAGATACCCAGGCGTGCCGTGACTGCGTCGTGACCTTCATCCTCGGTGCTACCGGTGGGCCGGTGGAGCTGCAGCAAGAGGAGTCCACTGCGTTGGACAACCTGGCGGCGGCGGGGTTGGTACCCCGACTGCGGTTGGTACCCCGCGGCGACGGCGAGGTGGCGGCGGGTTGACCTCCGGCGCGGGGAAACGCGGCACTCGTGCCCACCCCGGTTGTATCTACGCTGAAACCCGTGACCGGGCAGGAGATGTTCGACCGGCTGCGGGATACGGCGCAGCAGGCAGGCCTGGATGGCTTTGGAGTGTGCGCCGCCGATCCTTTTCCTGAGGTCCGCTCCTCCCTGGAAGCACGGGTGGCGGACGGCAAGTCGGGGAAGCTGCGTTTCACCTTCGCGCGACCCGAGGTGGCCACCGACGTCCGTGCCAGCTTCTCTTGGGCGCGGTGCTTGGTCGTCGGAGCGCGGAGCTACCTGCCAGACGGCGGAGACCCGGGACCGTCGCGGGCGGCCACCGGCCGCATAGCCCGTTTCGCGGTGAAGGACTTCTACCCTGTGCTGCGACGGGGGCTGGAGGCAGTTGCCGTTGATCTACAAGGGGCGGGGTACCGCGCCACCATCTTGGTGGACGACAATCGCTTGGTGGACCGCGCCGCCGCAGTGCGGGCCGGGGTGGGCTGGTGGGGGAAGAACGCCATGGTGCTCGCTCCCCGATTCGGCTCGTGGCTGCTGCTGGGGTCGGTAGTCACGGATGCCGAGCTGCCCCGCTCCGAACCCATGCGTCGCGACTGTGGAACGTGCACGGCGTGCCTGCCGGCCTGTCCCACGGGAGCGCTGGTGGCTCCCGGGGTCCTCGATGCTTCCCGGTGCCTCGCCCACTGGTCACAGGTGCCGGGGATGATCCCCCGGCGCTATCGAGAGGCGATGGGGGACCGGGTCTACGGCTGCGACGACTGCCTGGATGCCTGTCCCCCCGGGCAGCGCCTGCTCGACGCCTCCCGCGGCCGGCCGGGAGGAAGGGTCGACCTGATCGAGGTGCTGCGATCCGCGGATGGCGCGCTGCTCGATCGCTTCGGGCACTTCTACCTGCCCCGCCGGCAGGCCCGTTATCTGCGCCGCAACGCTTTGGTGGCTTTGGGCAACAGCGGGGGACCGGAGGCGTTGCCGGTGCTCGCCGGCTATCTGGGTCACCGCGACTGGATGCTGCGGGCGCACGCCGCCTGGGCGGTGGGGCGGTTAGGCGGACCGCTGGCTCGAGCGGCGCTGGACACGCGGCTGCGGTATGAGCGCCATCCCCGGGTCGTCGCCGAGATCCGCCGGGCCCGGCAAGCGACGGAGTGACGGCGGGAGAGCGGCAACTCGTGGGATCGTGGCGTGGCGCGGTGGTGAGGGGGCCGCCGCGCCCGCAAGCGGGCGTGGCGGAACCGGGTCCCGTAACATCCCAGGGCGATGGCACGCAAGATCCATTCCCAAGACGTGACCGAAGGGGTCGCCAAGGCGGGGGCGCGCGCCATGTTGCGCGCCGTCGGTCTCGCCGACGAGGACTTCGCCAAGCCGCAAGTGGGGTTGGTCTCGGCAGGCAACGAGGTCACCCCCTGCAATCTCACCGGCCCGCGCCTGGCGGAACGAGCCAAAGCCGGCGTCCGTGGCGCCGGCGGCGTGGGGCTGGTGTTCACCACCATCGCCGTGTCCGACGGGATCGCCATGGGACACGAAGGGATGCGGGCTTCACTGGTGTCCCGCGAGGTGATCGCCGACTCGGTCGAGCTGGTGATGCACGCCGAGCGCTTCGACGCCATGGTGACCATCGCCGGCTGCGACAAGTCGCTGCCGGGAATGCTGATGGCGGCTGCTCGCACCAACTTGCCCAGCGTGTTCCTCTACGGGGGCTCCAGCCTGCCGGGCAGATGGCGAGACAAGGACATCTCGATCGTCGACGTATTCGAGGGCATCGGCGCGGTGTCCGACGGGCTGATCAGCGAGGAAGAGCTGCTGGACATCGAGCGGCACGCCTGTCCCGGGGCCGGATCTTGTGCCGGCATGTTCACCGCCAACACCATGGCGTCGGTGGGTGAGGCGCTGGGCATGTCGCTTCCCGGCAGTGCGTCGGTGCCGGCAACCGATCCTCGCCTCGACGACCTCGCAGTGCGATCCGGCGAGGCGGTGATGGCGTTGCTGGAAGCGGACACGCGTCCTCGCCACATCATGACCCGGCCGGCATTCGAGAACGCCATCACCGCCGTCATGGCGTTGGGCGGCTCCACCAACGCCGTGCTGCACTTGCTGGCCATCGCTCACGAGGCGGGGGTCGAGGTGACGCTGGAGGACTTCGACGCCATCAGCCGCCGCACTCCCCACCTCGGTGATCTCAAGCCCTTCGGCAGGCACCACATGGTGGACCTGGACCGCGTCGGGGGAGTGCCGGCGGTGCTCGCCGCGTTGCTGGAGGCCGGCCTCCTCCACGGCGACGTGCTCACAGTGACCGGCCGCACGATGGCGGAGAACCTGGCCGACGTACACGCTCCCACCGGACAGGAGGTCATTGCACCGGTGAGCGCGCCGCTCGCTCCCGAGGGAGGTATCGCGGTGCTGCGCGGTTCGCTGTGCCCGGAGGGAGCCGTGGTCAAGGTGGCCGGGATCGAAGCAGGCGTAGTTGCCGGCCCGGCGCGGGTGTTCGACGGGGAGCAGCAGGCGTTGGAGGCCCTCTTCGCCCACCGCATCGCGCCGGGGGACGTGGTGGTGATCCGCTATGAGGGTCCCAAAGGGGGGCCGGGAATGCGGGAGATGCTGCAGATCACGGCGGCGATCAAGGGCGCCGGCCTGGGTAAGGAGGTGTCTCTCATCACCGATGGGCGCTTCTCCGGGGGGACCACCGGGCTCTGCGTCGGGCACATAGCCCCCGAGGCCACCGACGGCGGACCCCTGGCCCTCGTCGAGGAGGGAGACCCGATCCTCATCGACATACCACAGCGCCGCCTCGATCTGCAGGTCGACGAGGCCACGTTGGCGCAGCGGCGCACCGGGTGGGAGGCACCGCATCCTCGCTACTCCACGGGGGCGCTCGCCAAGTACGCCCGCTTGGTCGGCTCCGCCGCTCGCGGGGCCGTCACCAGCTGAGCGGTATCCCGGACAACCGGGCCGCGGCGGGTACCCTGGTGGCTCGATGACCGATTCGCTCACCTGCCCGAGCTGTGGCGCGCGCAACCCGCCGGACGTCACATGGTGCGGCCAGTGCTTGACGGCCTTTCGGGCCGCGGCGCCGGACGCGCCAGCAGAGGAGGCCGTTCCTCCGCAGGAGCACCCCGTCGCGCGGCGGGAGCAGCCGGCGCCGGCCGCAGCGGGAGCTCCTGCTCCGCCGCCCCCGGGCCAGGCCCCGACGCCGGCCCCCGGTCCGCCGCGTCCCCCGGAAGGAAGAGGCCCGGCGATGAGTCCAGCGTCCCCGCCGGCGGCGGTGCCGCCGGTAGCGAGCCCGGGCGTTGGCGACGCGAGGACGTGGACGTGCCGAGTGTGCGATACCGCCAACCCCGTGGAAGCGTCTGCTTGCAGTGCCTGCCACACCAGCATCTTCGACGTGTTCGGCGGCGGTGACGCCCAAGCGGTGATCACACCGGGCGCCGCCGTCGCCTGGTCGCTGCTGGTTCCGGGCTGGGGCCATGCTCGGGCGGGTCAGGGTCTGCTGGGTGCAGCGATCGGCGGCGTCGTGGTGCTGTCCGCGGTGTTCGGTGCGGCGCTGTGGCAGACGGGTATGAGCGGGTTTGGGATTGCGCTGGTGTTAGCGGCCGTTGGGGTGTACCTGGTGGCCGCCCTCGACGCCTTCCGCTGGGCGAGCGGCCAAGCCGAGGAGACCCTGCTACGGCCGGCGGTGGTGAAGACGGTGACTGCCGTGGTGCTAGTGGTGGTGATCGTGGCGGCGGCCACTACCTTCAGCGCCTGACGGTGCGGATTCTCTACGCACTGGCGCTCCTCGCCGGCTTCACCGCGCTGCTGGGGTGGCTGGTGGCTCGCGGGCTGGCGGTGAACGTTCCCCACTGGAAGCGTGCGGATCCGGAGCGCCGGTTTGGAATCCCCGGGCGCCGGGTCGTGGCGGGGCTGGTCGCTTTCGGCATCGCAGGTCTCTCCGCCGCGTACGGAGGGTGGGCGCCATGGGCTGCGGCGCTGGCGGCCGCGGCGGCGGCAGCCGCGGCGGCCTGGTACGCGGGCAGCGTCGGCCGCGAGGAGCCCGAGGAGCCGGCCTAGGTGCTGCTGGTCGCCGACGTGCACGGAGCCTTTGCGGCTCTGCGGGAAGTGGCCCAGCGAGGCGAGCCGCTGCTGGTCCTCGGGGACCTCATCAACTTCATCGACTACCGGACCAACGAGGGCATCGCCGCCGAGGTGTTCGGCGGCGATTTCGTGGCTCAGATCGCCCGGTTCCGGGCCACCGGCGACTATGGGGGCTCCCGGCGGTTGTGGGAGGAGCACACCGACGGCAAGCTAGAGCAAGTGCGGGCACTCCTCATCCAGAAGGTGGACGAGCAGTATGCAGAGTGCCGCCAGGCGCTGGAAGGCGCCACCGCCTATGTGACCTTCGGGAACGTGGACTGGCCGGAGAAGCTGCGGGCTTCATTGCCTGCAGGCGTCCGGTTCGTAGACGGCGCGGTGGTGGAGATCGAGGGCTTGCGGGTGGGCTTCGCCGGCGGGGGGGCGCCTACTCCGGTGCGGGGCCGGGGTGAGGTGAGCGACGAGGAGATGGCAGCAAAGCTGGCGGATTTGGGTCCGGTCGACGTGTTGTGTACCCACCTGCCGCCGGCGATCCCGGCGCTGTACCAGGACGTGATCACCGGACGGCCCGAGCGTGGCTCGCAGCCGATTCTCGAGTATCTGCGCCGCCACCAGCCCGCCTTTCACTACTTCGGGGACGTCCACCAGCCTCAGGCGCATCGGTGGCGGGTGGGGCGCACCCTCTGTGGCAACGTGGGCTACTTCCGCGCCACGAAACGGGCGGTGCGCCACGGCTGACGTCGATCTCGACCGGCTGGCGGCTGCGTACCATCACCGCACCTTCGGGGCGGCGGCGGTGCGGAGGGTGGAGACGGCACTGGAGGCGGCGGGGTTGCCGCCGGGTTTCCGGGTGCTCGACGCGGGAGGCGGCGCGGGCCGGCACGCCGCGGTCATGGCCGAGCGAGGCTACCGTCCGGTGGTGCTCGACCTGGCGCCGGCGCAGCTGAGCAGCGCCGGCGGACGGCCCGGGGTGGCAGCGGTACAGGGCCGCACGCAGCGCATGCCCTTCCGGAACGGGAGCTTCGGCCTCGTCTACTTTCACTTGTCGTTGCACTACGGGGATTACCGGGCGGCGCTGCGGGAGGGGGCGCGGGTGCTGGCGCCCGGGGGCACGCTGTGGGTGTGGACGTTCCCCCGCTCGTACCTGGAGACATCGTTCATCGGGCGGTGGTTCCCCAGCGTGCGCCGCCGGGATCTGGAGCGCTTTCCGGCCATCCCGGAGGTCGAGAGCGCGCTGGCGACGATCCACCTGGAGCCCCTCGAGGGGGCCGATGCGACGGAGACCACCCGGCGGCCTGCCGGGGAGTGGGTGGCCGCGGTGCGGGCGGGGTTCGTGAGCACTCTCCACCTGCTGCCTCCCGAGGAGCTGGCGGAAGGCCTGGAGCGATTCGTTGCCGCCCATCCCGATCCCGACGAGGTGCTGGTCACCACCATCCACTACCGGGGGGTGGCGGCGCGGCGCAGTTGAGCTGCCCGATCCGACCGGGTTCCTTTGCCCGTCTGCGGAGAAGTACGGCCGGGAAGCGGGGGTGAGCGGCTACCCTCAAGGGCGCGCGACGCCGACGAGCAGCGAGGGCCGCGAATGGCGGAAGGAACCGTGCAAAGCATCGAAGTCTCCGCCCCTCCGGAGGCGCTCTTCGACGTGGCTGCCGACCTCGAGCAGTACCCGGACTGGGCGTCCGGGGTGCGGAGTGTGGAGGTGCTGGAGCGCGATGCCGACGGCCGCTCGCTGCGGGCGCGGTTCGTAGTGGACGGCATGATCAAGGAGATCACCTACGTCCTCCGCTACAGCTACGACTTCCCGCACCGCATCTCCTGGGTGGCCGAGCCCGGCGACGACATCCGCGAGATGGAGGGCTCCTACGAGTTCGAAGGGCTGGAGGATGGGGGCACCGCGGTGGTGTACGCGCTGCGGGCCGACCCGGCGTTCCTCATCCCCGGCTTCCTCCGCCGCCAAGTGGAGAAGCAGATCGTGGGCACTGCGCTGCGCGGCCTCAAGAAGCGGGTGGAGGCGGTCGGCGGAATCTGATGCGCATCGTCCTCGTCACCGGCAAGGGTGGCGTCGGCAAGACCACCGTGGCGGCGGCCACCGCCATGCAGGCAGCCGGTGCCGGCTATCGCACCCTNNCGGCCCACTGAGGTAGCCGCGGGCCTGGCAGGGCAGCAGATCGACGCCCAGCAGGAGCTGGAGCGGCATTGGGGCGAGATCCGCGACCAGCTCATGGCCGTTCTCGACTGGGGCGGAGTGGGAGGTGTGGAGGCGGAGGAGTTCCTGGTGTTCCCCGGCATGGACGAGCTGTTCGCGCTGCTGGAGGTGAAGGATCAGGCCCGCTCCGGGGACTTCGAGGTGATCGTGGTCGACTGCGCGCCCACTGCGGAAACGCTGCGCCTGCTCAGCCTGCCGGAAGTGCTCTCCTGGTACTTCGACCGCATCCTCCCCACCGAGCGGCGGCTGATGCGGGCAGCCCGTCCCGTGCTGACCCGGGTGACCAACCTCCCGGTACCCCGCGATGAGGTGTTCCAGGCCGCGGAGGGCATCTTCCTGGGCGTCGAGGAAGTACGGGCGCTGCTGTCCGATCCGGCTGTCACCTCCGCGCGGCTGGTGGTGAACCCGGAGAAGCTGGTGATCGACGAGGCGCGGCGCACCTACACCTACCTCGGTCTGTTCGGCTACGGCGTCGACTCCGTGGTGGTGAACCGGGTATTGCCCGCCGAGGTGGAGGATCCCTACTTTTCCCGCTGGCATGAGATCCAGCAGCAACACTTGCGGGAGATCGAGCGCTCGTTCGCCGACGTCCCCATTCTGCCTTTGCGGCTGTTCGACGAGGAGATGGTGGGCGTGGCGCGGCTGCGGCGCTTGGGAGGGGAGCTGTACGGGGACGGGGATCCGGTGGCCGGCTATTCGGCGCGGTCGCCGTTCCGTGTGATCGAGGCCGGCGACGAGGTCACCCTGGAGCTGGCCATCCCATTCGTCGCCAAGGAGGAGGTGGATGTGCTGCGACACGGGGAGGAGCTGTATCTCACGGTGGGCCCGTACCGCCGCTCGTTCTTGCTCCCCGACTCGTTGCAGCGACGGGAAGTGATCCGGGCCCGCCTCGACGGTGGGGTCCTGCAGGTAGCTTTTCGTGAAGCGAGCCCGGGACGGGAGTCTCGATGAGCGGCGCCGGCGACCGCGACGAGCTGCGGGCGGCACTGCACCGGGCGGGGCGCCGCGCCGTGTTCCATCTGCTGCGGGCCGGGGTGGAGACCTTGAAGGCGCTGGAAGCCCTGATCGACGAGCTGGCTCGTTCCCGTTCCGGTCGCGAGACGGAGCAGACGGGACCCACCCGGATCACCGTGGAGTGACGCGTGACGGCCCGGCCCCGGAGGGCCGGGCCGGGGAGGGGACGGGAACCCTCAGGAGGTGGCGACTTCCACCTGCACCTTGCGGGGGAGCACCTCCGGCCGCTTGGGAAGGGCGATGGTGAGGATGCCGTGGGTGTAGCTGGCGCTCACCTGGTCGGCGTCCACTTCCTCGGGAAGCGAGACCGCCCGCCGGAACTCGCCCTGGGCCAGCTCGCGTCGCGCCCAACCGTCGGCCTCGTCCTCGAAGCTGCGGGTGCCGGCTACGACCAGCAGCCCGTCCTCGATGGAGACGTCGAGTGCCTCGGCGTCGATCCCGGGAACCTCGAACCGCACCAGAATGCGGTCGGCGGCGTCGATGACGTCGGCCCGGGGGGCCCAGCGACGGGTCGGGGCGGCCAGGCTCATGTCCCAGGCCACGCGGAAGGGGTCGAATCGCACCAGATGCATGGGGTTCCTCCTCGGTGGTTCTCTCAGTTACCCTAGCATAGAATCTAATACACTGGTACTTAGATTTATTCCAATGTCAAGTGGGAGAAGTCACGGCCGGGGGTGGCGACGACGCCGGGTGGCCGACGCCGCCAGGGGAATGGCCTAGCCTGGGTGGCACCACGAGGAGCAGCGGTGGCGGCAACCATCGGGATCGATCTGGGCGGCACCAAGATGAGCGCCGGCGTCGTCGACGGCTCCGGCGACCTGCTGGAGCGGGTATCGGTGCCGCGCCCCCGAGATCCGGAGGAAATGGCGACCGCTCCGATCGAGCTGGCCCGCCGCCTGCTGCACGAGGGGATCACGGCGGTGGGGTTGGGGGTGGCCGGGCTGGTCGACTGGACCGCCGGGGTGCTGGTGTGGGGCCCCAATGTGGTGGGGGAGAAGATCCCCTACCGACAGCTTCTCGAAGAGGGGTTGGGGCTGCCGGCGGCGGTGGACAACGACGCCAACGCCGCCGCGCTGGCAGAGGCCCGCTCCGGCGCCGGCCGCGGCCAGCGCACCGTGCTCATGGTGACCCTCGGTACGGGTATCGGCGGTGGGATCGTGGTGGCCGGCCAGGTGTTCCGCGGCACCTCCTTTGCCGGCGAGATCGGGCACATGGTGGTGGATGTGGGCGGTCCCGACTGCACCTGCGGGCAGCGGGGTTGCTGGGAGACCTTTGCGTCGGGCCGCCGCCTCGATCAGATGGCCCGGGACGAAGTCGCCCGGGACCCGTCGGGTGAGATCGCCCGGCTGGCGGCCGGCGCCATCCCCACCGGACATCACCTCACCGAGGCCGCCGTGGGCGGCGATGCTCGCGCCGCGGCGCTGCTCGCCGACCTCGGGGTGTGGTTGGGGATCGGTATGGCAAACCTGATCGCAGTGCTCGACCCGGACGTCATCGTCGTCGGCGGAGGCGTGTCGCGGGCGGGGGACGTCGTGCTCGATCCGGCGCGCCGATCGGTGGCGGCGACCCTGGAGGGCTCGGCCTATCGCTCCCCGACCCCGATACGGGCGGCGGTCTTCGGCGAAGATGCCACCGTGATCGGGGCGGGCATGATGGCCGCGGAGGCGGTGGATGCCTGACGCGCTGCGGCCCGACGGGGTGTTCGATCCGGGGAACCGGGTGGAGCGCAGGGGCTGGCTACGTGAGGCGGCGCTGGCCCTCCCCAACCTCATCAAGCTTCTCGGCCGGCTCATGCGCGATCCCCGCGTGCCGGGGCGCAGCAAGGCGCTGGTGGGGCTCACGCTCGGGTACCTGCTGTCGCCGGTGGACCTGCTGCCCGACGCCATCCCGGTGCTGGGACAGGCGGACGATCTGTTGCTGGCGGCCTTCGCAGTCAGCCACCTGCTGCGCTCTGCGGGCGAGGAGGTGGTGCTGGAGCACTGGGACGGCTCCCGGGACCTGCTGGAGGTTATCCACGGCACTTTGGATCTGGGGGCCGACTTGCTGCCCCGCCCGGTGCGCCGTCTGGTGGGGCGGCTCACCCGCTCGTGACCCTGCCGGTCTCGCTCACGCTCCCGCAGTTCCGGCACGAGGCGGCTCCGCTGCTAGCGGGCGCCCGGCGCGCCGAGTCCCTCGGCTACGACGGCGTGTTCCTCTTCGATCACCTCTATCCGCTCGAGGGCCCGCGCCGGCCCATTGTGGAGGTGACCGCCGCGCTGGGCGCAGTGGCCGCGGCCACCGGTACCGTCCGGGTGGGGACCCTGGTGATGCGGGCACCCGCCCGCCCTCCCGCCACGACCGCCCGCGTGGCGTGGACCGGCCAGGCGGTGAGCGGCGGTCGTCTGGTGCTGGGGCTGGGAGGCGGCGACCGTCTCTCCCAGCCGGAGATGGAGGCCTACGGCCTGGGGTTCGGATCGATGAAGGAACGGCTGACAAGGGTGCGCGAGACGGTTGCCGCGCTCGACGATCCCACGCTGCGCTTGCCCGGGGTGCTGCGGCCGGAGGTGTGGATCGGAGGGCGTTTGGAGGCGGTACGGCGGCTGGCGGCGGAGGTCGCCGAGGGCTGGAATGCTTGGGGCGGCTCGCCCGAGCGCTTGGCCGCAGAAGCGGCTGAGGTGCGGCGGTGGGCGCAACGGGACATCACGGTCAGCTGGGGGGGTGTGGTGTTGCTGGCGCCCGATGAGACCACGCTGCGGGAGCGAGTGAGGGCTCGCGGCGGGGCGGAAGGCATCGTGGCGGGGACTCCCCGTGAGGTGACCGTCGCGCTTCGCCAGATGTTGGAGGCCGGCGCCGACGAGTTGGTGCTGTCTCTGTTCCCGCAAGAGCGACAGGCCGCCGCCTGGGAGCTGTTCGCCGAGGAAGTGCGACCCCGGCTGGCGTGAGGCGCGCGACCTTGGACGCTCGTTGGTAGCCTGGGCCCCCGGAGGGACGGCGCACCATGGATTTTCGACGCATACACGACCTGCCACCGTACGTCTTCGCCGAGGTGGATCAGCTCAAGCGAGAGGCACGCCGGGCCGGGGAGGACGTCATCGATCTGGGGTTCGGCAACCCCGACATCCCATCGCCGCCCGAGGTGGTCGACAAGTTGTGCGAGGCGGCGAGTAACCCTCGCAACCACCGCTACTCGGTGTCCCGCGGCCTCCCCAACTTGCGCCGCGCCGTCGCCGACCGCTACCTGCGTCGCTACGGGGTAGAACTCGACGCCGACGGAGAGGTGATCACGACCATCGGCGCCAAGGAGGGTCTCGCGCACCTGATGTGGGCGCTGGTGCAACGCGGAGACGTGGCGCTGGTGCCGGAGCCCAGCTACCCGATCCACATCTACGCACCGGTACTCGCCGGGGCGGAGGTGCGCAAGGTTCCCCTCTCGCTGGACGCGGACTTCTTCGATCGGCTGGAGGCCACCTTCCTCGACTCGTGGCCGCGGCCTCGGGTCATCCTCACGTCCTTTCCCCACAATCCCACCACCGCCTGCGTGGAGCCCGATTTCTTCGCCCGGCTGGTGGCCTTTGCCCGGGAGAACGAGGTGTTCCTGGTGCACGACTTCGCCTACGCCGACCTGGGTTTCGACGGCTACGAGCCGCCCAGCCTGTTGCAGGCGCCCGGGGCCATGGAGGTGGGCGTCGAGCTGTACACGCTCACCAAGGGCCATTCCATGCCGGGGTGGCGGGTCGGCTTCGTGGTAGGAAACCGGCAGATGGTCGAGGCGCTGGCGAAGCTCAAGTCCTACCTCGACTACGGAACCTTCCAGCCCATCCAGATCGCCTCGATCATCGCGCTCAACGAGGGCGACGCCTACGTCAAGGAGGTCAACGAGATCTACCGGCGGCGCCGGGACGTCCTCGTCGACGGCCTCAATCGCTCGGGTTGGGAGGTGGCCCGGCCCCAGGGGACCATGTTCGTGTGGGCGCGCATCCCGGAGCCCTACCAGGAGATGGGCTCACTTCCCTTCGCCATCCACCTGCTGGAGCGGGCCAAGGTGGCGGTGAGCCCCGGGGTCGGCTTCGGCTCCACCGGAGAGGGTTACGTCCGGTTCGCGCTGGTGGAGAACGACCATCGCATCAACCAGGCGGTGCGGGGGATCCGCAAGGCCCTCGATCGCCTCTGACGGGGCCGGCCATTCCCTCTCAGGTTCCCGCCGCGGTGGCGGGGCCGGCTCCCAACGGCAAGTAGGCCCGCTGCGCGTAGTCCTTCACCATGCGGTGGGTGGAGAAGGCGGCCACGCTGGAAGCGATCGACTCCTTCATCATCCCGATCCATTCGCGAGGCAGCCCGGCTTCGTCACGTTTGTAGTAGAGGGGTATGACCTCGTCCTGAAGCACGTTGTACAACGACACCGCGTCCTCGTTGTCCTGCGCGCCGGGGTCGCCGGTGTCCCAGTCGAGGCCGAACCCCCAGCCGTTTCCGTCGCGGTGACCCTCCACCCACCAGCCGTCGAGGATCGAGAGGTTGAGCGCTCCGTTCAGCGCGGCCTTCATACCCGACGTTCCGCTGGCTTCCTGTGGGGGCCGGGGGTTGTTGAGCCACACGTCCACACCCTGGACGAGGAAGCGGGCCATCCGCAGGTCGTAGTTCTCGAGAACGTAGACGTGCCCGCGCAACTCGGGGGTACGCGACAGCTCCACGATGCGCCGAATCAGCTCCTGGCCATGGCGGTCGGCGGGATGCGCTTTGCCGGCGAACACGACCTGTACCGGCCGCTCCGGATTGGTGAGGATGGCCTGCAGCCAGGGGATGTTGTGGAACATGAGCGTGGCCCGCTTGTAGGTGGTGAATCTGCGCGCGAAGCCGATCGTCAGCCGGTCGGCGGGGAGCATCCGCTCCACGGCCCGCAGCTCGTCGGGGGAGGATCCCTGGCGAGCGAGCTGGCTGCGGATACGACCTCGGGCAAAGCGGCTCAGCAACTGCTTGCGGGCGACGTGGGCGGCCCAGATGTCCTCGTCCGCCAGCGCGTGCACCGCCTCGCGGCTCTCCGGCTGCTCGACGAGGTGGATGGGCCAGTTCGCGGCGATGGTCTCGGCGAACAGCCGGCCCAGCTCCCGACCGACCCACGAGGGGGTGTGCACCCCGTTGGTGACAGGCGGCGCCGGCCCGGAGAGCAGGTGGGCCCAGTCCCGGGAGACCACCGAGGCGTGCCGCTCGCTGACTCCGTTGACGAACGACGACAGCCGGATGGCGAGCGCTCCCAGGTCGAAGCGGCCGGCGGCGCCGTCGGAGCTGCCCAGCCCCATCAGGTACCCGATGTCGGCGCCGACTTGCGCCGGCCAGTGGGAGAGGTACTTCTCCACCAGTTGGACGTCGAATGTCTCGTTGCCGGCGGGAACCGGGGTGTGCAGCGTGAACAGCGTCTTGGCCCGCACCAGCTTCTCCGCCTCTTCCCGGGAGTGTCCCTCGCGCACGTGGGCGGCGAGCCGCTCCAGCAGGCTCATTGCGGCGTGGCCTTCGTTGACGTGCCAGACGGCGGGCTCGATCCCCAGCGCGGCGAGCGCTCTCACCGACCCGACTCCCAGCAGCATCTCCTGGCAGAAGCGCATCTCCCGCCCCCGCACGTACAGGGTGGAGGAGATGGGCCGGTCGGCCGGCTCGTTGTCGGGGATGTCGGTGTCGAGTAGCAGCAAGGGGACCCGCCCCAGTTGGAGGTTCCACACCGCGGCGTGCACGGTACGGCCGGGGAAGTCGACCGACACCTTGAGCTGGCCGCCGGTAGGGCCGGCCACGGGACGGATGGGGAGGCGGCTCACGTCGAGGTGGGGATACGTGTGCTGCTGGTCTCCCTCGGCGTCGATCTCCTGGCGGAAGTAGCCGCGGCGGTAGAGAAGGCCGGTTCCCACGAACGGTACCCCCAGGTCGGAGGCCGCCTTCGTGTGGTCGCCGGCCAGCACTCCGAGACCACCGGAGTACAACGGGAGCGAGGTGTGCACGCCGTACTCGGCGCACAGGTAGGCGACCGGGCCGGACGACGGACTGCCCTGGCGCTCCCACCAGGTTTGGCGGTCTTCCATGTACTCCTTGAAGCGCCGAGTCGCCTGGTTGTAGAGGTCGGGGAATAGCTCGCTGGAGTCGAGGGCCTGCCAGGTGGCAGGTTCGACGGCGCTCAACACCTCGATCGGGTTGCGGTAGCGCTCCCAGAGCTTGGGATCCAGGTGCCGCCACAGGTCGTTGGCGCTCGGCTCCCACGACCACCAGAGGTTGTAGGCGAGGTCGTACAGCTTGGCGTACGGTTCCGGAACGCGGAACTCGGTGCCGGGCAGTACGGGGACGTTCATGTGCTCCTCGGTGTCGAGACGACCGCAGCAGGTTAGCGCTACGCCGTCCCCGCCCGTTCTCCGGCGATCACGGCGGCTCCGTCAGGACCTCTGCGGTCACGCTGCCCAGTCCCACTCCCAAGTACGAGGCCGCTGCCTCTGAGAGGTCGAACTCTCGCCCCGCGATGTAGGGGCCGCGGTCGTTCACGTAGACCACCACCTGCCGTTCCCCGTAGCTGACGAGCAGCACGGTGCCCAGCGGCAGGGTCTTGTGGGCGACGGTGAAGTCCCGCTGGTCGTACAGGGCGCCAGAGGCAGTGACGCGCCCGTGGAATCCGGGACCGTACCAAGAGGCGACGCCTCGCAGCTCCCGGGCGGTGGAGCGCATTCCGGGGGGGACTCCCACGGTAGGTCCCAACGGCAGTGCAGCCCGCCGCCGTGCCTGCTCCCGGGTCAAGGCGGCCACCCGACCACCAGCCGCCTTGTGCGCCAGCAGGTCCTCGGCGAGGCTCAGCCGGTATTCGGCCCAGCTGGCGGTGAGGTGTCCGATGCGTTGTTCGAGGAGTCGCAGCTCGACGCCCGCAGCATCCCGCGCGGCGAGAAGACGGCGGTGGGTCTCTTCCGCGACTGCGTAGCGCTCCCCCGCGGCGGAGGCCCCCCGCTCGGTGAGGGCGCGTAGCGTGGCCAACTCGTCGCGCGCGGCGTGGAGCGCGTCGACGGTGGCGAACTCGTCGGCGGCCAGCAGCGCGAGGTATTGAGTGGCGATCTCCATCTCCATGGGGTCGCGCAGGGCCGCCACCAGGGTCCCCGTCCGCCCGCGCACGTAGAGCTGGCGCACCGCCTCGTCGAGGGAAGCGCGCACGGCGCCGAGGCGCAGCTCGGCGTTACCGAGGCGAGAGAGCGCGGCCGCTCGTGCGGCCAGGGCTCGATCCAACTCGGCAGCGATCGCAGTGAGCTGCCCGCCGGAGCGTTGTACCTCTCGGTCCAGCTCCAGGATCTGTTGCGACAAGGTCCGGTACCGGACGCGGAGCTCAGCGAGGAGGTGCGCCTGTTCCTCCGGAGTGGCAGCTCGCGCCGCCGCGGCCGACACCACCGCGACCAAACCGCAGATGAGCGACAGCCGGACCGCCTTCGGCTTCATCTGCGGACATTGTGCCGGGCCGCGCCCGTCCTCCCAAGAACCCCGGCGCGGTGGCTACGCTGGCGGGCCCGAGCAGCGAGGTGGGCGTGGCCTTTCCAGACGGAACCGCGGACTTCCGCTCCGACACCGTGACCCGCCCCACCCCGGCGATGTACCAGGCGATGACGGAAGCCGAGGTGGGCGACGACGTCTATGGCGAGGATCCCACCGTCAACGCGCTCGAAGAAGAAGCGGCCGCCGTCACCGGCAAAGAGGCGGCGGTGTTCGTGCCCACCGGCAGCATGGGCAATCAGTTGGGGATCAGCTGCCTCACCCGCCCCGGCGAGGAGTTGCTGTGTGTCGAGACCGCCCACGTCCGCAACTACGAAGTGGGGGCGGCGGCGGCACTGACCGGCGTCCAATTCCGCACCGTGCCCTCGGAAGACGGGCTGATGACTCCCGAGCAGGTAGCCGCCGCAGCGGAGGCGGCGGGGTACCACCTGCCTCGCCTGTCGCTGCTGGTTTGGGAGAACAGCCACAATGTCTCCGGGGGAACGGTGGTGCCGCTCGAGGTCATGGAGTCCGCCACCGCGGTGGCCCGGGAAGCCGGGCTACGGGTGCACCTGGACGGAGCGCGCCTCTTCAACGCTGCCGTCGCCACGGGCGTCGGTGCCGATCGGTTCGCGGCGGTGGCCGACACCGTGCAGTTCTGTTTCTCCAAGGGATTGGGGGCCCCCATTGGCTCGATCGTGTGCGGCCCTTCCGAGTTGATGGCGGAGGCCCGCTACCGCCGCAAGCAGCTGGGCGGCGGCATGCGGCAGGTGGGGGTGATCGCCGCCGCGGCTCGGGTGGCGCTGCGGGATCGGGAGCGGCTGGCAGAGGACCACGAACTGGCCCGGTACCTCGTAGCGGGCTTGGCTTCCCGCTACCCCGACGCGGTGCAGCCGGAGAGGGTACAGACCAACATGCTGCTGCTCACCGAGTCGGGCTTGCCGCGCCCGGCGGCGGAGCTCCAGCAACGTTGGGCCGCCAGGGGCGTTCGGGTGGGCGCGATCCGACCCGGAGTGCTCCGGCTGGTCACCCACCGCGACGTCGACCGGGCGGACGCCGACCGGCTGCTTTCCGTGCTGGACCAGCTCGAGGGATGACGGCGCCGCCCGCGGCAGGCAGCACCGCCCCTGGGTAACCTCCCCGCATGCCCGGTGGTCGAAAGCGAGTCATGGACTACGCCGTGCTCTTTCCCGGACAGGGAAGCCAGTACGTCGGCATGGGGGCCGATCTGTTCGAATCGCGCCCCGACCTGCTTGGGGAGGCCGCAGACGAAGTATTGGGATGGTCGCTGCGACGCTTGTGCCTGGAGGGCCCCGAAGCGGAGCTGACCCGCACCGAGCGTGCCCAACCTGCCTTGTTCGCCCTCGCTTACGCTCGCTGGGAAGCGCTGGCGGCGGCGTGTCCCCATCCCCCCATGGCGGCCGCCGGGCACTCTCTGGGGGAGTACACCGCGCTGGCCGCCGCCGGGGTGCTCGACTATCTCACCGCCTTGACGTTGGTGGCGGCCCGCGGGCGGGCAATGGCGGCGGCCGCGGATGCGGCTCCCTCCGGGATGGCGGCGTTGCTGGGGGTTGACGCCGAGGCTGCCGAAGCCGCCGCCGCCCGGCGTCGTGATGAGGGCGGCAGCCTGTGGGTGGCGAACCTCAACGCCCCGGGACAGGTGGTGGTGGCCGGCGGGACTGCCGACCTGACGTGGCTCGCCGACCACGCCGAGGAGCTGGGGATTCGGCGCGTGGTGCCCTTGAAGGTGGCGGGAGCTTTCCACTCTCCGTTCATGGAGCCGGCCACCCGCGAGCTGCAGAGCGCGTTGCAGGGGGTGGTCTTCCACTCGGCTCGCTTCTCGGTCTGGGCCAACGCCACCGCCGCGCCCTATGGTGACGGGGAGCCCTCCGACCTGTTGGTACGACAGGTCGTCTCCCCGGTCCGTTTCGCCGAAACGCTGGCCGCGATGGCCGCTGCTGGGGCGACCACCTTCGTACACGTCGGCCCGGGCGACGTGACGGCCGGCATGGCGAAGCGTGCCGTGGTGGGAGCGGAAGTGCTGGTGGTGAACGACGCAGCGTCGCTGCACTCCGCAGTGGTGCAGCTGGGCGTACCCGGTACGATGGCTCGATAGCCGAGGGAGGACGCAGTGCGATACGCCACGATCACAGGGTGGGGCAAGTGCCTCCCACCGGCGGTGTTGACCAACGCCGACCTCGAGCAGCTCATCGACACCAGCGACGAATGGATCACCACCCGCTCCGGGATAAAGGAGCGGCGCATCGCACACGTGGAGACTTCCGACATGGCGACGGTGGCGTCGGCTCGGGCGCTGGCCGCCGCCGGCGTCGGTCCCGACGGCGTCGACCTCATCATTCTCGCCACCTGCACTCCCGACACCCTGATCCCCAGCGCGGCGTCGCTGGTACAGGCCAAGCTGGGCGCGTCCCGGTCGGCGGCGATGGATCTGAACGCTGCCTGTTCCGGCTGGATCTACGGCCTCGTCGTGGCCAGCGACATGGTGCGGGCGGGTACCCACGACCGGGTGCTGGTCATCGGTGCCGAGAAGCTCCACTATCTGCTCGACTTCACCGATCGCTCCACCTGCGTCCTCTTCGGCGATGGTGCCGGAGCCGTCCTCCTGGAGGCTTCGGAGCAACCGGTGGGACTGCTCTCCTCGGAGCTGGGAATGGACGGCACCACCGCCGAGCTGCTGTGCGCTCCTTCTTACGGCACGACCGGCGACGTCGGCCCGAGTGATCCCCGAGAGTTCGGCATCCGCATGGAGGGCCAGGAGGTATTCCGTCGGGCGGTGACCATGATGGGAGAGGCCTCCACCCGGGTGGTGAAGCAAGCGGGGCTGGAGCTCTCGGACATCGACCTGCTGATCCCTCACCAGGCGAACATCCGCATCATCGACGCCACCGCCCGGCGCCTCAAGCTGGATCCGGCGAGCGTCTACGTCAACATCGCCTCCTACGGCAACACCTCTGCGGCCACCATTCCGGTCGCCCTCACCGAAGCGCTCGAGGAGGGCAGGATCCGGCCCGGTGCCAACATCGTCTTCGCCGCCTTCGGGGCGGGACTCAGCTGGGCCGCGGCGGTGTTGCGCTGGGGGGATCGGGTGGAGCCGTTGGGAGCATCTGACGTCGAGCTCCCGCCCAACGACAAGACCACTATGGAGCTCCTGCAGCCGAACTTCGACTTCTTCGGCGTCGGTACCCCGCCACCATGAGCCGGACCGCGCTGGTCACCGGAGGCTCGCGAGGCATTGGGCGCGCCGTCGCCGTGGAGCTGGCACGACGGGGACATCGTGTCGCGGTCAACTTCGCGACCCGGGCGGACGCCGCCGAGCAGGTGGTCGCCGAGATAACCGCCGGAGGCGGCGAGGCCTGCGCGGTCGGTGGGGACGTGAGCGACGCGGAGGAGGTGGACCGGATCTTCTCGGCAGTGGCCGGGCAGTGGGGTGCCGTGGAGATCCTGGTGAACAACGCCGGCATCACCCGCGACGGGCTGCTGGTGCGCATGACTCCCGAGGCATGGGACCGGGTGCTGGCGGTGAACCTGCGCTCCGTGTACCTATGTACCCGGGCCGCGTTGCGGGGGATGCTGCGAGCGCGGTGGGGCCGGGTGGTGTCCGTTGCCTCCGTGGCCGGTATCACCGGCAACCCCGGCCAGGCGAACTACGCCGCCTCCAAGGCGGGGATCATCGGTTTCACCAAGTCGGTGGCCAAAGAGGTGGGCTCGCGAGGAATCACCGCCAATGTGGTCGCCCCGGGTTTCATCGAGACCGACATGACTGCCGAACTCGGAGAGCAGGCACACGCCGGCGCGCTGGACTCGATCAGCGTCGGCCGCTTCGGGACGCCGCATGAGGTGGCGGCGGCGATAAGCTTCCTCACCTCGGAAGAGGCCTCGTACGTGACCGGGCAGGTGCTGGTCGTAGACGGCGGCATGGCACTGTAGGAAAGGGAGGGAGCATGGAAAGGCCGGAGATCGAGGCCCGTTTGAAGGAGCTTCTGGTGGAGGAGCTGGGGCTGGACGGAGACAAGGTGACTCCTGAGGCCAGATTCGAGGAGGACCTCGAAGTGGACTCGCTGGGCGTGGTGGAGCTGCTCATGGCTCTGGAAGACGAGTTTGGCGTGAAGATCCCCGACGAGGAAGCTGAGGACGTACACACCGTGGCCCAAGCCGTGGACCTGGTCGAGGGGAAGCTGGCGGGGTAGGGAGCGGGCATGGCAGCGCGGGATCGTCGGGTGGTCATCACCGGGCTGGGGACCGTCAATCCGCTCGGGAACGACGTGGATTCCTTCTGGAAGGCGGCCCAGGAGGGTGTCTCCGGCGTGGCCCCGATCACCGCCTTCGACGCTTCCGAGCTGCCAACGAAGTTCGCTGCGGAGGTCAAGGACTTCGATCCGGAGGATTACCTCGAGCGCAAGGAGGCGCGGCGCCTCGATCGGTTCAATCAGCTCTTCTTCGCCGCCACCAGTCAGGCGATGGCCGATGCCGGGCTCGATTTCACCGGCGATGCCGAAGCGGGAAGTCGCGCCGGCGTGGTGATCGGGGCGGGGATCGGGGGGATGATCTCCTTCCAGGAGGAGCTACGGGTGATGTGGGATCGGGGTTCGGACCGAGTCAGCCCGCTCGCCATCACCAAGATCATTCCCAACATGGGAGCGGGGGTGGTGTCGATCCACTTCAACCTGCTCGGTCCCACCAACTGCACGGTGACGGCGTGCGCCGCATCCGCCAACGCCATCGGGGACGCCGGTGACATGATCCGCCGCGGCATCGCGGACGTGATGGTCGCCGGAGGCTCCGAGGCGTCGATCTGCGAGTTCGGGATCTCCTCGTTCAACCAGTCACGCGCCCTGAGCACTCGCAACGAGGACCCGGCGGCGGCCTCGCGGCCGTTCGACGCCGGGCGGGACGGCTTCGTCATGGGAGAGGGGGCCGCCACCCTCATCCTCGAAGAGAGGGAGCGGGCACTGGCCCGGGGAGCGCACGTCTACGCCGAGCTGCTGGGTTACGGGATGTCGGCGGACGCCTACCACGTCACCCTGCCCCGCCCCGGGGGCGCCGGCGCCGCCCGGGCTATGACCGAAGCGCTGCGCGACGCCGACCTGGAGCCTGCAGCCATCGACTATGTCAACGCTCACGGAACGTCAACGCCGGCCAACGACCCCACCGAGACCGCCGCGATCAAGCTCGCCTTCGGTGAGGAGGAGGCTCGCCGGGTGGCGATCTCGTCCACGAAGTCGATGACCGGGCACCTGCTGGGCGGGGCGGGTGCGCTGGAAGCCATCGCCTGCGTGCTGGCGATTCGCGACGGCGTCATCCCGCCCACCATCAACTACGAGCAGCCCGACCCCGAGTGCGACCTGGACTACGTCCCCAACACGGCCCGCCGGTCCACCGTGCAGAACGCCATGAGCAACTCCTTCGGCTTCGGCGGCCACAACGTGGCGCTCATCTTCGGCAGTCGCTGAGCTCGCCCTCAAGCGGTCGACTCGTCATCCGGCACGCCCTGGTCTGGTGGTGTGCCGCTGCGGTGCCACTCCTCGAAGGAGCGGACGGCGAGTACAGCCACCACGCCCACCCCGACACCGCCGATGGCGCCCCCCGCGATGGCCATGAGCACCGCCGTGATCGTGCACGTGTCGGGGCGGCATCCTATGGAGGTGACGAGGTAGCCGAGGGCGGCGCCCAACGCGGTGGCGAAGAGCACCGGGATGAGGACCCACGGGTTGGGGGTAGCCCGCCGGCCGGTCACGGCCGCCTCGGACTCCGCCGGCCGGTGGGCTCGCGGCCCGCGGCGCGCAGCACCTCGGGCGGCACCAGCTCGGCGGGAATCGGCACTGCGTGCCCCCGGGTCGGCGGCAGCGAGGTGATGGCCTGCCGGGCATGGCGGCTCCAGGCGAGGCGGGTCAGTGTTGCCACGGCCAGGCCCAGCAGGACCGCGCCGGCGGGAGGAAGGCCGAAGAGGGCCAGTGCGCCGAGCATCGGAAAGGCGAGACGCAGTATCCACAGAGCGAGGAGCTGGGCCCGGCTGTAGCCCAGCGCCAACACGGCGGCAGTGCCCACCAGCAGCCACTGACCGAGCCCGGGCCCCCGGAGGGCAACCAGTGCCACCACGATCGGCAGCAGCAGCAGGCCCACCACCAGCAGGACCGCGGCGGCCGGAGGGTCGGCCGGACGCGGCCGGCGACGCAGCCATCCGGTGAGCCAGGGACCGCTCACCGCCAGCAGGGCCACCGCAGACAGCCCCACTCCAAAGAACCACAGCGGGGTACGGTCCAGCAGCGGTGCCGTGCCCAGTTGCACGAGCACCACCGCTACGGCGAGGCGGCGCGCCCAGCGGCCCCGGGCCACCAGCATGCCCACCACCGCCACCGTGGCGTTCGCGAGCAACGCAGCTCCCAGCAGCGTGGCGCTGGTGGCTGCCAGCGGCGCCGTGGAGCCGGCCAGCCGGGCGGCCCACGCAAGAGCGGAGGCGAGCACCAGCGCAGCGACGACGAAAGGGGCCCGAAGCATCACCGGGCATTATCGCGCCGTGCGGCGGCACGGCATCGAGCAGGGTGTCCCCTACCATCGGCAGCACCGTGAACGGCGCGAAGGTTCCCGACGAGCACGGGCTCTGGCCCGGGGAGTTCACCTTCTGCCCGCACTGCTCGGCCCGGCTGGAGCTGGCAGAGCGCGGCGGCCGGGTTCGAACGTCCTGTCCCCGCTGCGAGTTCATCCACTGGCGCAACCCGGCGGTTGGGGTGGCGGTGCTGGTACGGGACGAGCAGGGTCGGGTGCTGCTCATCCGCCGCGCCGCGGGCGCCACCCGGGCCGGCCTGTGGGCGGTGCCGGCCGGCTTCGTGGACTATGGGGAGGAGGTGCGGGAGGCAGCGGCGCGGGAGATGCAGGAAGAAACCGGGCTGCTGGTCGAGGTCGGGGAGCCGCTATTCGTGGCTTCCAACGACCACGATCCGGCGAAGCTGACCGTGGGGATCTGGTTCGCGGGGTCGGTGATCGGAGGCAGCTTGCAGCCGGGCGACGACGCCGACCGGGCGGGGTTCTTCAGCCTCGACGAGCTGCCACCACTCGCCTTCGATACCGACGCCGAGCTGCTGAGCCGCTTGCACTGAGCGGCAGCGGGGAATGTCGAGCGTACACTCGGGCGCCATGGCCGCGCTCATCCATCTGGTTCGGCACGGCGAGGTCCACAATCCCGATCACCTCGTGTACGGGGAGTTGCCCGGCTTCGGTCTCAGTAGCCGGGGAGAGGCGCAAGCGGAGGAGGTCGCCGACCACCTGGTGGCTCGTCCCGTGGTGGCGGTGTGGTCCTCGCCGCTGGAGCGAGCGTTGCGCACCGCCGGTGTCATCGCCGGCCGGGTAGGACTACCGGTGCGGGTCCACCCTGATCTGGTGGAGTGGCGCCTGGCGAACAGATGGGCGGGGACTCGCTGGGAGGACCTCCCGGCGCGTTTTCCCGGCGAGCTCGAGGCCTACCTCGAGCATCCGCAGGACCTCTCCTTCTCACCGGAGACGCTGGAGGCGCTGGCGACTCGGATGCGACGCGTGCTGACGACGCTGCACAGCCGTCACCCCGACGGAGAGGTGGTGATCGTCGGCCACCAGGATCCGATCCAGGCGGGCCGGCTCGCCGTGTCGGGCACCGCGCTCGCTTCGCTACATCGTGACAAGCCGGTGCACGCCGCGGTGATCTCACTGCGGCCGGGTACACCCTGGCAGGAGACGGTCCGCTGGGCCCCTCCCGAGTCGGAGCCATTCCCTCCGCTGCCGTGATCTGCATCCCGGCAGCCCCCGTCGTCTACGGTATCGGGCGTGAGGCGGGACCAGTTCGTCGAGCCGATCCTGCACGTGGACATGGACGCCTTCTTCGTGGAGGTCGAGCGGCAACGGGAACCGCGGCTGCGGGGCCTACCGGTGTTGGTGGGCGGGACCGGCTCGCGAGGAGTGGTGGCTTCCGCCTCCTACGAGGCCCGAGCGCGCGGGGCGCGCTCGGCCATGCCCATGGCTCATGCGCGCCGGTTGTGTCCCCACGCCGCGGTGATCCCGCCGGACCATGCCCGCTACCGCGTCGTGTCGGCCGAGGTGTTCGAGGTGCTTCGCTCCTTCACCCCGCACGTCGAGGGACTGTCCCTCGACGAGGCCTTCCTCGATGTATCCGGGCTGCGCCTCCATTACGACTCCCCGGTGGGCATCGGCGAGGACATCCGCCGCCGGCTGCGAACCGAGCTCGCCTTGCCGGCATCGGTCGGTATCGCCTCCAGCAAACTGGTCGCCAAGCTGGCGTCGTCGGCCGCCAAGCCCGACGGTCTGCTGCACGTTCCCCACGACCGCGAGCGAGAGTTCCTCGATCCCCTTCCGGTGCGGGCGTTGTGGGGCGTCGGCGAGGCCACCCACGCCGGCCTGGAGCGCCTCGGCGTGACCACTATCGGCGCGCTTGCCCAGGTTCCCCCGGCGACGCTGCGGCGGCAGCTCGGCGAGGTCCTCGGCGCCTCGCTGGGCCGGCTCGCCGCCGGGAGGGATGATCGGCCGGTGCTGCCGGAGGGTGCTCCCAAGTCGGTTTCCGTGGAACACACCTACGAACAGGACCTCGAAGGAGCCGAGGTGCTCCACGCCGAGCTGCTGCGGCATTGCGACCGCCTGGCCGGTCGCCTGCGCCGCGCCGCGGTGGCCGGGCGCACCCTCACCGTCAAGATCCGCTTCGACGACTTCACCACAGTGACCCGCAGTGCCACCTTGTCGGGGGCGACCGACGTTGCCCGAGATCTGTACCGGGAGGCGCGGTCGCTGCTGGAGCGGATCCCCATCGCGGGACGCCGCGTGCGGCTGGTGGGAGTGGGGCTCGCGGGCCTCGGCGCTGCCGGTGCTCCCCGGCAACTCGCCGTCGACCGACCGGGCAAGTGGGATGACCTCGCTGCCGCCGTGGAGGCGATACGGGAGCGCTTCGGAGACGAAGCCGTCGTGCCTGCCAAGCTGGCCCCTCCGGGCGGCAAGTCACTGTGAGAGGGCCGCGGCGGCACCGCACGGAATCAGCGAGAAGGATGGTTCACTGTAGGGGCGCCAACCGTATAATGTCGGTGCGGTGAGGCCGTAGGAGAGCGATGCCCCTGGACGAGAGAGAACAGCGCATCCTCGAAGAGATTGAGCGCCGGTTCTATCAGGAAGATCCTGATCTCGCCCACGCGGTGCGGAACATCACCCGCAGCGCCACTTCCAGATGGGGCGGTCGGCTCGCCGTCGCCGGCTTGGTGTTGGGGGCGGCTCTCATGTTTGCCACCTTCACTCAGTCGACCGTCGTGGCAGTGATCGGATTCGTAGTGATGGTGGTGTCGGCCACCACTCTCGCGCAGCGCATCCGGCACCGATCCGGTAGGGCATCGCCCGAGGCGGACACCTCGGGGGGAGGAGTCTGGCTGAGGCGGCTCGCCAACCGGCTGCGTTTCCGTCGGCGGTGATCGGAGCCGGTTAGGATACCGACCTGCCGCGGAAGCGGGGACGCCCGGGGCGGGCTGGACGGAGGGGAAACTGTAGGTTACGGCGACGCTGCCGCCCCCGGCACGTCACCGAGAGTATGTTGCTTGGGGAGGGGAAGGCGTGGAGGGCTTTACCGCGCAGCAGGCGTCCCGGTTGACCGGATGCACGCAGCATCAACTTCGCTACTGGGACCGCGTGGGCCTGGTGAGGCCCGGCATCCAGGGAACCGGCGGCCGTCCGGGCGTGCGCCGCCTCTACTCATTCCGCGACCTGGTGGCGCTTCGTGTCGTCCGCAGCCTCCTCGACAACGGGATGTCGCTGCAACGGGTGCGTCGCGCCTGGACGTACCTGCGGCAACATGCCGAGCTCGACACCCACTTGGCGGAGGTCAAGCTGGTCACCGACGGAAGCTCGATCTTCCGGGTGGCATCAGATGATGAGGAGCTGCTCGATGCCCTGCGGGACGGTCAGCTCGCCTTCTTCGTGGCGATCGACAGCATCGCCCGGTCGGTGAAGGAGGACATCACCCGCTTCGAGCTGGACCGCGATGCTTTCCTCGAGATCTTGCGCCGTGTCGAGGACGACATCGCCGAGGAGGAGGCCGCAGCCGGCTGACCCGGCACGGTGGCCGCGCCGGCCCCGCTACTGGCCGCGCAGGGACCCGAGCCGGAGCCACGACCAGAGGCGCGCCGCCGCGGAGTGGGTGGTGCGCAGCCGTCGCTCTGCAGCACGAAACGATGCCGCCCCGTCCCCGACGCGAGCCGGCGAGGGTGGCCTGGCCCCGTAGAGAGCCTCGGAGTGGACACTGGCCAAGGGCTCAATGGTGCGGTCGGTGGCCGCAGCGACTTCCACCGGCGTCAGGTCCGTTCTGACATCGAAGCCGAGGTCCCGCAGCCGGTCCACCAGCTCCTCCCAGGCGCCGGTGATGTCGCCGTGCCGCAGCCGCCGTAGCCGACGTCGGCGGCGCACCAGCTTGAGCAGCGGTGCCAGCAGCACCACGGCCGGTATCGCCAGGGCTGCGATCAACCATGGCGACACGACGCGCGATTGCGCCTCAGCAGCGGTGACGCCGGGGAAAGCGCCAAACTCGGGGTCCTCTTCGAGCAGGCTGAGCAGATCGGGGCGTTCACCCGCTGCCAGGTCATCCTCAGCGCTGGCGTCGGCGGTCGGCTCGGGGATGAAGGCGCGTAGGTCGAAGCCCACGTCGGCCACGGTGGCCGGGTTGATCCCATCGGAGCGGGGGGTGGGATCGAACCGGACCCAGCCTTGCCCCGGCATCCACGCCTCCACCCAGGAGTGTGCATTCCGTTGCCGCACGATGATGAGTCCGTCCTCGGTTACCTCACCGGGGGTGAAACCCAGCACCACCCGGCTGGGTATGCCCAGTGCGCGGGCCATGACCCCCATGGCGGTGGAGTACTGCTCGCAGTAGCCGGTGCGATAGTTGGGGCTCTCCGGCTCGAACAGCCAGTCCGCCAGGTTGGTGGCGGAGTGGCCGGGATCGATGTCGACCGAGTAGGTGAACTGTGCCGGGTCCCGCAGGAACGTCTCCAGCATCAGCGCTTGCTCGAAAGGAGTGGTGGTTCCCTCGGTCAGCTCGCCCGCCAGCTCCGCGATGCGCGGATCCAGATCGTCGGGCAACTCGAGGAAGTCGGAGATGTCCTCGGGTGTGCTGCCGGAGACCGGGCGCGGCTCGGCAGTGAACGCTCCGCGGTTGGCGGCTTCCTGGAAGATGGGCGAGAGGGTCCCCTGCCTGGGGTCGGTGGCCAGAGCCGCCACATCCGGGACCGGCACCCGTGATCGGATCTGGTAGGTGAGACTCTCGAAGCTGAGCGCGTCGAACTTGATGGAGCCGTCATCCCGCACCCGGAAGCTCCGTTCCAGGATGTCGGGGTCGCTGGCGAGGTCGAGAGGGCTGTAGAGAACCGGAAGGTAGTTCTGCCGCAGCGATTCGATGCGCACGACCTGGTCCACGATGACGCTGGGACCCTGGAATGCGTGCTCGGGGTTCTCCCATGGCTGCCCGGATTCGGGACGCCGTACGGGCACTGCCCGAGGGATCCAGTGGGTGCCGTTGAAGTCTTCCAGGTGGATCAGCTTCCAGTAGAGGTCGCTCTGCTGCACCGGGCCCTCGAGGACCCGCGCCACGAACACTGGCTGCGTGCTTCGGGAAACCAGGCTCTGTTGAATCCCCACGAAGAGGTTGTAGGACACCCCGCTGTAGATCCCGCTCCCCAGCCCGGTCCGGGCCCTCCAGTTGAGCACTCCCGACTCGGGGACACGACCCGCGAGGAGCCCGGTGGCAGCGATCGCCATCGCCACCGCGGCCACCAGAAACGAGGCCGGCAGGGCAACGGGGGGTCTGGAGGGCAAGGGTTGGGGCACGCCCCGCAAGCGGCCGCTGCCCAGCAAGCGCTCGTCGGTGGCTACCGCCGCCAGGCTGCCCCCCACTACCACTAGAAGAGCGATCGTCCAGGCACCGGGAGGTTGTCGGTCGATGGTGGCCAGTTGCAGATAGAAGAGGAGCGGCGGTAGCAGTGCGAGCACGGGATGTCCGCGCAGCATGCCCCACGCCAGCAGTGCTCCCGACACCCAGAAGACGACGGCGAGGATCAGCAGCAGGCCGGCCACCGCCACTACCGGTGGCGTTCCAAAGCGGATGAGCTCCAAGGCGAAGGACAGCTCGCGCTGCATCGTGGAGAAGGTTGCGGTGGTAGGAATCACACCGAGGATCGTGGTGTCGGGTGCGCCCAGCCGCACCGCCACCACCGCCAATCCCACCAGGTTGACCAGCGTCACGATCCGCCAGCGGGCCCGGTAGGCGAGAGCGGTCCAGGTGACCACCGCTCCCAACAGTGCAGCCGACAGCAATACCACCTGCCAGGGTGGGCCCACATCGGCGGGCCGCAGCAGCCGTCCCATCCTGGCGACCGCCAGCAACACTGCGGCGGAGCCGGCTACCCAGCTGAAGCGGTAGACCATGATCGCTGTACTGCTTGCATCCATCCTGCCGCCCACGAACCGGACGGTGGGATGGTGATCGTCACTGCCCCGGTGCGTTGAAACTGGAGCACGGCGGCAGACGGGGTCTCGCTGACGGACATCAGGATCACCGAGGGGTACTCCCGGGAGAGCACCTGCTGCACGGTGAGCAGCTCGGCGTCCGGAACCCCCGTCACCAGGATGAGTGCCCCGCCGCGGCCTTCCTTCTGCAGGCGGGCGGCCACGGCCCGCACCTCCAATGCGGGCACCGTTTGCACCGCCGCCAGCACCTCCATGGCGCGGGGGTAGGCGTCGTGGGCCTTGGAGGACACCCCGAGTCCGCCCGCCCACAGGTCGGCGTCGAAGCCGGACTGGTAGAGATGGCGTACCACGCTGGCGGTGCCGCGCACGGCCTTCTCAAAGGCCTCGCCCGACGTGAAGCTGGCGCTGCGAGTATCGAGGAACACCAAGGCTTGCGACTGCCACGGGGTCTCGAGCTGGCGGATCATGAGCTCGTCGCGCTTGGCGGAGGTGGGCCAATGCACTCGCCGCAGATCATCGCCGTGACGGTATTCGCGCAGGGTGAAGAAATCCTCGCCGCCGCGATGGGTGAACTCGGGGCGGGCGGCGTGTAGCGACGGGTCCCGGCCGCGCACAATGGGGAAGTCGACCAGAGCCTCCACCTCCGGATACACGATGAGGCGATCGCTCTCTCCCACCGGCCCCCCGACCTCGGCCAGCGAGAGCGGGTCGGCGATGCGGAACATGGCAGGACCGACCCGGTAGATGCCGCGGGGACGGCACACGATGTGATAGCTGGCCACGGCCGAGTTGCCGGGCCGCAGCTTGCCCCCCCGGAAGCGGGCAGCACCGAGGCCAGACACCTGATCTTCCACCTGCGGGTTGCGAATCGCCCGGCGGCCCTTGTTGGTGACGAGGGTCTCGACCAGTGTGCGGTCGCCCTCATGGACCAGCGCCGGGGTCAGGCGCCGGGTCACCGACACCTGCGATCGGGACGTACGCACCAAGAGCAGCGCCATCGCGGGGGCGAGGAGCAGTAGCAAGCCCACCGCCAGGAGCTCGCGATCGCCCAGCACCACCCAGAGGAGGAACAGCCCCAGCGCGGCGCCCAGCGCCGCCCAACCTCGATCCGTCAGCATCAGGTCCCGGTCCTGGTGCCGGGCACGCGTAGCTGCCTGATCACCGTATCCAGGACCTCACTGATGGTGGTGCCTCGCATGTGCGCCTCCGGTCGCAGCGCCATACGGTGCAGGAGCGCCGGATGGGCCACCTCCTTGACGTCGTCGGGGGTGCTGTACTCGCGACCCTCCGCCGCTGCTCGCACCCGCGCCAGCCGTTGCAGGAACAGGGAGGCACGGGGAGAGGCGCCCAGCATCAGCTCCGAATGCCTGCGGGTTCCCTCCACCAGGTCCACGATGTACCCCTTCACCGAGGGTGCCACGTGCACGTGGCTGGCGACCCGCGCCATTTCGAGCACCTCGCGGGCTGGGATGACCGGTTCCAGGTCTTCGAAGGTAGAGCGGATGCCGTGGGTGTCGAGAATCTCGAGCTCCTTGGTACGCGCCGGGTAGCCGATGACCAGGCGCATCATGAACCGGTCGAGCTGAGCCTCGGGCAGCGGATACGTGCCCTCGTGCTCCAAGGGATTCTGGGTGGCGATGACCATGAACGGCGGGTCCAGCAGCCGGGTTATCCCGTCCACGGTCACCTGGCGCTCCTCCATGGCCTCCAAGAGCGCGGCCTGCGTCTTGGGGCTGGCACGGTTGATCTCATCCCCCACGACGATGTTGGCGAAGATGGTTCCCGGCTTGAAGACGAACTCACTCTGCTGTCGATCCCACACCGAGACCCCGGTGATATCGGAGGGGAGGAGGTCGGGGGTGAACTGGATGCGGTGGAAGGTGCAATCGATGGACCGGGCCAGCGACTTGGCGAGGAGCGTCTTGCCGACGCCGGGCACGTCCTCAACGAGCACGTGGCCCCCGGCTACCAGGCTGGTGGTGACGAGCTCGATGACCTCACGCTTGCCCTGGATCACTCGCTCGATGTTCGATGCGACCCTGTCGAATCGGTCGGCGAACCAGAGCACCTGCTCGGGTGCGGGGGGCTGGGCGTCCAACGTGTGCGGGCCTCCTGTGATGCGCGTGCCGAGCCTACTAGAGGGGCTGAGCTGCGAGGTTCCGGTAACCTGAGGGGGGCGAGCGTCCGGGGAGGTGCATCTCGTGGAGTGGCGGGCGCTACTGGCGGTAGCGCGGCGTCCGCGCTTGTGGGCGGAAGCTGGACGGGCCCTGCTGGCAGTGGCGCCATCGGGCTGGTGGCGGCGTCCGCCCTACCTGCCGCGTCGCGAGCCGGCTCATCGTGCCTGGCGGCTGGAAACCGCATACGGGCGCGCCGACGCGCCGCTACGCGGTGAGGACGTGGTCGCCTTTCTGCAGTGGCGACGACGGCTGCGCAAGGCGTCGCGATGAGCGACCTGCGGGAAGCGCTGCGCTCCCTCCACGGTGTCGTCGACGCTCGAGTGGAGCTGGGCAACGCGGGGCCGGTAGGCGTGCGGGTGCGGATCGCTCCCGATGCCGACAGCCGGCTGGTCGCCGAGGCGATCCAGCAGGTTCTCAGCGAGTTCGGTCTGCGCTCCCGGGTGGCGCCACCCCGGCGCCGGCTTCAACCTGCTGCCCCTCCGCCGCCTCCGGATGGTCAGTCCGAATCGCCGCGACCGGTACCGGGAGGCATCGCAACTCCGATGGCTGCCGCGGCACCGGCGCCCTCTCTCGGACAGGCTCTGGGTCCGCCCCCCGGCGAACCTCCGGCGCCCCAACCCGCGCCGGAGCGCCGGGCCACCGGCAAGGCGCCGAGAGACCGACCACCCGCCCTGGCGTCCCTGTCCGTGGAGGAGGGGCGCGGGGAAGTGAAGGTGACGGTGCGTCGTGCCGACGGCGCCCAGGCGGAGCAACGAGCCCGGCCCAACCCACAGGGCCTCCGGGAGGCGATCGTGGCAGCCGTGGGGACGCTGGCAACGCCAGGGGCGCCGCTCCCGAGACTGGCGGCGGTCACCGAAGAGGAGGTGAGCGATCGCCGGCTGGTGACCGTGGTGGTAGAAGCGGGGGCCGGGGCGCTGCGAGCCGGATCGGCGTTGGTGGAGGCAAGTTGGGAGTTCGCTTTCGCCCGGGCCGTGTGGAGCGCCCTCGCCGACTGAGCCTCAGGAGGCCGCCGCCTCGCGGCGCGGGGGCTGTTCCTCCTCGACGGGAACCAGCTCGATGAGGACGTCGTCGTCGACGGGCTGCTCGGTGGGGAAGGGCCGCTGGGCGGCGGGACCGGAGCCGAGCAGAACCCGGTATTGGGCGTATTTGTGCAGCACGTCGCGCACCAGCAGCCGGGCGGGGTCGGCAGGCGGCTCGGCGAGGGCGGCGATGTCCGCCTCCTCGGTGGCGACCACTGCGACGCCCCGGGTCCGCAGGTCCCAGAGCATGATCTCCTGAGTGATCTTGTCGACCGAGAGCGCCTGCAAGGCGGGTACCACCACGATGTCGGCCTGTTGGGCGGCGATGATGCCCAGCAGTGCCCGGTAGCCGTTGCGGGAGGCCGGATCGCCGGGACTGCCGCCGTCCTGGCAGATGGCAACCAGCTGGTAGGCGTTGCGGGCCACCCAGCGCCGTACCCGTTCCGCCTGCATGAAGGCAGTGGCCTCGGTCTCCGGGCCGGGGATCTCCCGTACGTAGCCCACCACTCGCATCACACTCTCCTGGGCATCTAGTTTCGCCACCCACCACGCGTGGTGTCAAGATCTTTACGTTGAGTGGCTGGGTGAACGCGCTCCACGGTCGGGCGGCAGTGTGCTTCTGCGTGGCGGGCCGATGGTACGCTGCTGCGACCGGTGACAGGAGCGACCGGTGGCACGAGCACTGGTGTTGAACACGACCTATGAGCCGCTCTCGGTGGTGACGGCCCGGCGTGCCGTGGTGCTGGTGCTCAACGAGAAGGCCGTCGTCATGGAGGCGAACGAGCAGCACTGGCGCTCGGCGAGGCGCTCCGTCCCGGTGCCTTCGGTGGTACGCCTGCGCAACTTCGTCAAGGTGCCGTACCGGCGGTTGGCGCCGCTCACGCGCAACGCGGTCTTTGCTCGCGACGGGCATCGCTGCCAGTACTGCGCCGCCCCCGCGGAGAGCCTCGACCACGTGGTACCTCGCTCGCGGGGCGGGCAACACAGCTGGGACAACGTGGTGGCCTGTTGCCGCCGCTGCAACATCCGCAAGGGGGACCGGCTGCTCAGCGAGGCGGGACTGTCCCTGCTGCGACGTCCCCAGCCGCCGCGTACCTTCGGATGGGTGTACGCCAGCGTGGGCACGCAGCCCGATCCCCGCTGGCAGCCTTATCTGCTGGCAAACATCGCCTGACGCACGGCCCGCTCACCCCTTGCGAGCTCGTCACTCCTGAGACCGGCCTGATCTCAGGGGTCGACCCGGCCCCCGGTGACCAGGGTCGGGATGTCGTCGTCGAAGAAGAGCCATTCCGGCAGTGACAGGGCACAGGCCAGGTCGTCGACGTCCAGATCGGCGGGTTCTCCGGTGGCGACGTCGAGCCATACCGGCTCGCCGCCGGGTGGGTAGAGGAGGAACGCGTCCGGTGGGTCGGTGACGTCGACGAAGCGGGCATCGCGCGGCAGGGTGAAATACATGGCCCGTTCCGAGAACCAGCGCGGCGGGACGATGACCTGCTCGAGCGTGCGAGCATTCAGCACGAGTTCCTCGATCTCATCGTCGTCGGCACCGGGGGGGATGACGAGTCCCTCGACGAAGAAGCGGGCCGACGACCCATCCCGCCAGATGGCGATGGCGGCGACATCGGGGAAGTTGACGTCGGGCCAGTAGGCATCGGTATCGCCGAGGTTCTCCACCCCGACCGTCATACCGGCGAGCACGCTGAAGTGGGCCACGTCGTTGTCACCGCAGACGTCGAGCCCCAATCCGAGGGGAGTGATCTCGAGCTGCTCTCCCCAGGCGATGGGCGCGCCCCAGCCGATCCGCCGGAAGATGTCCGGAGGGGTCCAGCCTGCCGGCTGGCGGGGCTCCGTCTGCAAATTCCACGAGGCTACGACGTCACCTCGCCACACCGCCTCGACCTGGAGACGATCAGCGAACGGTGTGGGAACCTGGAACCCGACCGTCCAATGCGCCGGTACCGCCGGCGGTAGGGTCACCAAGTTGGAGCCGGCCACCCGGTAGAAGCGAGGAAGCTGAGGCGGGATCTCGTAGACCTGGCCCACGGAATCGCGCAGTTGCAGGCGGGGATAGCGGTGCTCACCGGCCATGGCGGCGGCGGTGAACCTCATGTCCCGGGTGCGGTTGTTGCGGAAGGCCACGGACAGCCGCACCTCGTCGTAACCCTGACGGACGGGCGATTCCTCGCGGAAGGCGTCTTGGATCTCCAGGTCCCAGATCCCGAATTCAAAACGCTCACCGAGCGCCAGCACCGCCACGGGCGGCGCCTCCTCCTGGGCGGCTTCGGCGCTTTCCTCAGCCTGGACCCGCGCTGAGCTACCGGCGTGGGGCCGGGCAAGTGCGATGCTGGTGGCCGGCAGCGTCAGCGCCAACGCCAGCGCCGCCAGCACTGCCTTGCGCACCATGGCAACTCTCCTCGTTTCCTCGGGGTCGTTCCTCCAAGGGTTTCGGAACGCTTTTCACCCCTATTGAGACATTTACCGCTCGGACACGTGCCGCGCCGGGCCGCGAATTACACCAATGTCATTTCACCGCAACCGGTCGACTTGGGCGGACGCAGGCGAGAGGTGGGCGACGATCAGGAGCGGATCAGCAGCACCGAGCAGGGAGCGCGACGGGTCAGCTTGACGCTGATCGAGCCGAGCAGTCCCTCGAAGTGACCGCGGCCGTGGCTTCCCAGGCACAACAGGTCGGCTCCTACCTCGGTGCAGAACCGAAGGATGGCGCCCGCCGGATCTTCGTCCTCCGTACCCACGGCTCGTGCCGGCACGCCGTGCCTGTCCAGGGCGTCGACGATCGCTCCCGTGCGGCGGGCGGTCTCGCCTTCGACGTAGCGAGCGATCATGGCGTCGTCGCCGGGCCAGTGTGGAGAGACCGTGGCCGGCGGAGAGGTGGTCGAGACGTACTCGGCGTCGCGGTCGATGGACGGTATCGGCGACTTCTCGCTGTACACCGCCCGCAGCTCCGCGAGCATGGTGCGAGGCACCTCGACCACCGTCAGCACCGAGACCTCGCCGCCGTCTGCCGCCAGGCGGGATACGGTCGCGGCGGTCAGCTCAGGATCGAGGCTGCCGTCCGTGGCGATGACGATCTTCATGGGACTCCCAGGGGCGCCGCCGAGCCACGACCCTACTCGAACGGATCGCGTCCCATCCAGTCGCGGGCTTCGAACTTGGTGCCGGTCGGTTCCGGGCAGTCCGCCCAAGCGAGGCGGAGGAAGATCGGTGCGATGTCCTCAGGGGAGGGGATGGTTGACGGGTCCTCCTGCGGCATGGCGGTGGCCCTCATCGGAGTGGCCGTCCCTCCGGGGTTCACGGAGTACACGCGGCCGGTCCCGCGCCACTCGTCGGCGAGGACCTCCAGCCATCCTTCCACGGCGAACTTCGACACCGCGTACATCCCCCAGCCGGCGCGGCCCTTACGTCCCACCGAGCTGGACACCCCGATGACGGTAGGGCTCGCGGAGCCCGCGTAGCAGGGGAGGAGACGTTGATGGAGGAAGTGCATAGCGGAGACGTTGGCCTCGAAGACGGCATACCAAGCGTCCGAGGGGTACTCGGCGAGAGGTGTCCCCGGAGGTCCGAGGAGACCGGCGGCGTGCACCGCTACATCGAGCAAGTCGCCGCCGGCGCGGATGGCTGCGGCGACCTTGCTTCGGCCGTCGTCGGTGGTGAGGTCGGCGGCGACGACGTGGACCCGGTCCGCGGGGCAGCCGGCGGTCGTTTCATCCAGGCCGGCGGCGCGGCGGCCCACGGCCCACACCTCGGCGCCATGTGCCGCATAGGCCCGTACCAGGCCGCGTCCGATGCCGGATGAGCCTCCGGTGACGAGGATGCGGCGACCGCCGAGCATGCACTGAGGTTAGGCGGCGCCGGTCTCCCTCGGGGTGCCGCGTCATCCGGCGCCGGTGGCTCCTTCGTCTGGCCGGTCAGGACTCGTAGCGCATCCGGCCGGCGGCGTCGTCGAAGTCGGCGATGCGGGGAACCCGCAGCGGGCGGGGCGCCGGGCAGGGCTCCTCGAGGTGCCTCACGAAGTCGTCCCAGAACGTCTCCAGGAAACCACCGGCCAGCGCCTGGGCGCCGGCCCCCAGCCCGCAGCGGTTGGCGTCGGTGACGCGGGACACCCAGGCCGCGCCCTCCTCCAGGTCTTGCAGGGTGCCGTCCCCGGCGTCGATCCGGGCGAAGCGCTCGACGATCGCCGCCGTGCCCAGCTTGCATGGTGGGCATTGCCCGCACGACGAATCCGCCAGGAAGCCGCTCAGCACCGTCGCCGCGCGCACCATGCAGGCAGTGTCGTCGTACACGATGAAGCCGCCGGATCCGAGCCCGGAACCGGCGGCCCGCATTCCCTCGAAGGACAGCGGGGTGTCGAGTCGCCGCGCCGAGAGGGGACGGTTGGACACCCCGGAGACCGCAGCTACCAGGCGGCGGCCGGGATGCGTCCCGCCACCGGCTTCGGCTACCAACGCCGCCAGCGGCGTCCCCATGGCGAACTCGGCGACCGCCTCCCGCTGCACGTCGCCGCTGATGGTGAAGACCATGGTTCCCGGTGACTGCTCGGTTCCGAACGAAGCGAACCAACCGGCGCCGTGGCGGAGAATGTGCGGCACGTTGCTCAGCGTCTCCACGTTGTTCACCACCGCCGGGTTGGCGGGCCCATCGGGGGTGGTGAACAGGCCTTGTACGTACGGCGGGTAGAGCCGGGGTAACGGGTCCCTGCCCTCGATGACCTCGAGCAGAGCCTTCTCCTCGCCGAAGAGGTAGTCGTCCGGTCCGGTGACGAGGTCGATGGGAACCTCTCCGAGTAGCCCGGAAGCGGTCATCTCGGCGGCCGCTTGCTCGAGACGGGAGATGGCTTCCGTGAATGTGGCCTTGACCGCAATGAACGCCCGGCGCGCCTCCACGGCCAGCGCGGCGATGGCAACCCCCTCGAGCAGCTGGTAGGGATCGCGCCGCATCAGCAGCCGATCCTTGAACGTTCCCGGCTCGCCTTCCGCGCCGTTGCACACCACGTACCTGTCTGCAGTCAGTTCGTTGCGCAAGCCGGCCCACTTGAAGCCGGTGGGAAATCCGGCGCCGCCGCGGCCCCGCAGCCCGGCGGCGCGTACCTCGGCGATGATGCGGTCGGGTCCGAGGTGCCGGGCGTGCTGGAGGCCCTCCCCACCGCCGCCCGCCCGGTATGCGTCCAGATCCGGGACCGGTCGCGCCGGGAGGAGGAATCCGTTCTGATCGGGCATGGGTAGGCCCTCAAGCTAGCGGTGAAAGACGGAGAATTGGCCCCTATCGCCGGGGCCGGCGGGGGAGAGGTTGGGGGGAAGAGGGTTGACAAGTGGTTCGAAATGGTGCAGAGTGGCGCGCAGTGGAGGACCAGCCGATGGCGGATAGGACGCGCGGATCGTGTTTCTCGGGGAGTACAAGCACACGCTGGATGAGAAGGGCAGGGTCGTGCTGCCCTCCAAGTTCCGCGACCGGCTCGCTGAGGGGCTCGTCATCACCAAAGGGCAGGAGCGATGCCTCTACGTCTTCCCCCTCGATCGCTGGGAGGAGGAGGTGGAGCGCATGAACCGCCTGCCCCGCACCGATCGCCGCACTCGCAATTTCGCGCGTGCCTACTTCGCCGGAGCCGACCAGCAGAAGCCCGACCGCCAGGGCCGGGTGCAGATCCCGCAGAACCTCCGCAGCTACGCCGCCTTGGAACGCGAGGTGACGGTGGTTGGGGTCGCGGACCGCGTCGAAGTGTGGGACGCCGCCAGCTGGCAGCGGCTCTCGGAGGAGGCAGACCAGTACTACGCGGACATCGAGGAGGCATTGAGCGAGCACGGTATCTGACAGCGGCTGCGCGGGTCCTGGAACATCGCCAGCCCCCCGGACCAAATGGAAGGCCCCTACTCCGCCCGCTTCCACTTTGGTGCCAGTGCCCGGGGGGCTGGCAATGGGTCAGGACCTTGTGACCGGGCACCAGCCGGTCATGGTAAAGGAGGTGGTGAGTCTGTTCCGTCCGCTCTCCGCTGGGGTGCTGGTCGACGCCACGTTCGGCGGCGGCGGCCACACCCGCGCCTTGGTGGCGGCGCTACCGGCCGAGGTGCGCATCTTGGCATTGGACCGGGACCCCGAGGCGGTCGCCCGCGCTCGGGGTCTCGGCCCGCGGGTGCGGGTGGTGCAGAGCAACTTCCGCCACCTGGAGGAGCTGTTGGAGAGTCGGAACGTCGCCCACATCGCCGGCGCCTTCTTCGACCTGGGATTGTCCAGCCCTCAGGTGGACCAAGGACGACGAGGCTTCTCCTACCGGAAGGCGGGGCCGCTGGACATGCGCATGGGCCCCGACGCCGCGACCACGGCGGACGAGATCGTCAACCGGTATGAAGAGCAGGAGATCGGCCGTATCCTGCGCCGCTTCGGCGAGGAGCGCTTTGCCGCCCGGATTGCGGCGGCCATCGTGGCAGCCCGGCCCGTTCGAGACACGATCCAGCTCGCCGAAGTGGTCGCCGCTGCTCTGCCTGCCCCGGCGCGGCGCGAAGGGCACCCGGCGCGTCGTACGTTCCAGGCGCTCCGGATCGCCGTCAACGACGAACTGGACGCCCTCAAGTCGGGGCTGGAGGCGGCGCTCACTCGTCTCGAACCCGGCGGCCGGTGTGCGGTGATCTCCTATCACTCCCTGGAGGATCGCCTGGTGAAGCGCCGCTTCGTGCGGGGTACCGGCGGCTGCACGTGCCCTGCGGATCTGCCGGTGTGCGTCTGCGGGGCGACCGCCGAGCTGCGGCTGCTGACCCGGAAGCCACTGCGGCCCACCTCCGCCGAGGTGGAGCGGAACCCGCGAGCGCGCAGCGCCCGGCTGCGAGCGGCGGAGAAGGTAGCAGCATGACGGCGCGTGCCGCACCGCTCACCCGGGCCCGACCTCGGCTGCGAGTCGTGGCCGGCCGGCGGGTCGACACGCCCCGGGTGGCTCCATGGGTGTTGTTCACCGCCGCCGCGGTGGTGGCGTTCTTCGCCCTCATTCTCTCCCGCACCATGCTGGACCACGCCGCCTTCGAGCTGCACGAGCTGGAGACGAGCATCGCCCAGCAGCAGGGGCGATATCACCAGCTCCGCATCGAAGTGGCCAGGCTGCAATCCCCGCGTCGGGTGGCCCCGCTCGCCGCCGAGTTGGGGATGGTCTTTCCGACTCAATCAGAGCCGATCACCGTGGAAGGCGTCATCGACGGGGAGACGCAGTGGGCGGAAACCAGAACGATCCTGACCGCGCCGTCGCCGTGAGCCGTCGCCGCAGTGCGGCGGTGGCAGCCTGGAGCGGGTCCCGCCCGGCGGCGGTCCCGCGGAGACCAAGCCGGTGAGTCGCTCGGCTCGCCGGCGGAATCTCGGCGCCGGCGACCTCCGTCTACTTGCTTTTGGGCTGGTGCTGACGCTGGCCTGGACCGGGCTCGCGGCACGGCTCTTCCAGGTGCAGGTGGTGCGCGCCGGCGAGTTCGCCGCCCAGAGCCTCGAGCAGCGCCGGGCCCACAAGGAACTGGCCGCGGATCGGGGCACGATCTATGACCGGCAGGGGCGCGAGCTGGCGGTCTCCGTGGAAGGCAACACCGTCTACGCCCGTCCCATGCAGGTGACGGATCCCGAGGTGGCGGCCACCCTGCTCTCGGCGGTGCTGCGAGTGGACTACGCGGAGCTGCTGGCCAAGCTGGCCAGCGACGCACCGTTCGTGTACGTCGCCCGGCAAGTCGACTTCGAGAAGGCGGCCGAGGTACACGATCTGGGCCTGTCCGGCATCAGCTTCCTGTCCGAGCCCAAGCGCATCTATCCGGCAGGCGAGATGGCGGCGGCAGTGCTGGGCTTCGTCGACATTGACAACGTGGGAATCGAAGGTCTCGAATACCGCTACGAAGAGGTGCTGCGCGGAGTGCCCGGCGAGGTGATCATGGAACGCGACCCGCAAGGAAGGGTGATCCCTCAGGGCGAATACGCAGTGCGACCTGCCGAGCCGGGAAGCGACTTGGTGACCACCCTCGATCTGGACATCCAATTCGCCGCCGAGCGCGCTTGTGCCGAGGTCATCGAGACGTCGGGAGCCCGCCGCTGCATGATGGTGGTATTGGATCCGGACACCGGAGCGGTGCTGGGCATGGCCGTTCTGCCGAGCTTCGACCCCGCCGACCGTAGCGGCGCCGATCCGGACACCTTCCAGAACTACGCCGTGCGCGGCATGTACGAGCCGGGCTCCACCCAGAAACTGGTCACGGTCGCGGCGGCGTTGGAAGAAGAGGCGGTGCGCTGGGACACGGTGTTCTCCGACGTGCCCTACGAGTACGAGGCGGTGCCCGGCGCCTGCGACCGTGACGACGACGAGCTCCACGGCTGCTTCCGTGACTTCAGCTACCACGATCCGGAGACCATGACCGTGAAGGAGATCGTGACCTACTCCTCGAATGTGGGAACGATCCTCATCCAGCGGCGACTGGGCGACGAGGCGCTGCGGCGCTATCTCGCCGACTTCGGGTTGGGCAGTCCCACCGGCATCGACTTCTCGGCGGAGGCGAGCGGCGCGGTCAACGTGGATCCCTCCTGCGGCTCATGCACCGCCTCGGCCGCCATCGGCTACAGCGTTGCCGTGACACCCCTCCAGATCGCGGCGGCGTACGCCGCGGTCGCCAACGACGGAGTCTGGGTGCAGCCCCATCTGGTCGAGGCGGTGGTCGACGGGGAGGGCGTCCATCACCCGATCCAACCGGAGCGAAGGGTGGTTCTCTCGGGGCAGACCGCGCGCACCATGCGTCTGCTGCTGCGCAGCGTGGTCGAGGATGAGAGGGGGACGGGGCGCCGTGCCGCCATCCCCGGCTACAGCGTCGGGGGGAAGACCGGCACCGCCGACCGATTCATCGCGGCCACGCAGAGCTACAGTGACACCGAGACCGTCGCCAGTTTCGTGGGGATGGCGCCGATCGCCGATCCCCGACTAGTCATCGCGGTGGTCGTCGATTCCCCGTCCCACGAGTACCGGACGGGCGGGAAGATCGCCGCTCCAGCCTTCGCCGACGTGATGGAGAAAGCCCTGCACCATCTGGGAGTGCCCCCTGATGCCTCCTGACCCGGCATCACTCGCCGAGCTCGGCGCCCTGCTGGACGCGAAGGTGGTGGGTGACGCAGCCGTGGTGGTGAGAGACGTCACCCACGACAGCCGCGAGGCAGGGCCCGGGGTGCTGTTCGTGGCGGTGCGCGGGTTTCGCGCCGACGGCCACGCGTTTGCCGCCAAGGCGGTTGATGCCGGCAGTCCAGCGGTGTGCGTGGAGCGGGAGGTTGTCACCGACGCGGCACAGCTGGTGGTGGCCGACACACGACGGGCGCTGCCCGTTCTGGCGACGGCGCTCCACGACCATCCGTCGCGCAAGCTGTACTTGGTGGGGGTGACCGGCACCAACGGCAAAACCACGGTGGTTCATCTGATCGAAGCCATCGCGACCCGCGCCGGCAAGAGGACCGGCGTCGTGGGCACGGTGGGGGCCCGCATCGGCGATCGCGCCGTCCCCGTATCCCGCACGACACCCGAAGCCAGTGACCTGCAACGGCTGCTCGCCGAGATGGTGGGGGAAGGGGTGGAAGTGGCGGCTCTCGAGGTATCGAGCCATGCCCTCAGCCTGCACCGGGTCGATGGAACCTGGTTCGAGGTGGCGGCATTCACCAACCTGTCGCGCGACCACCTCGACTTCCACGGCGATCTGACCCATTACTACGCCGCCAAGGCTTCCCTCTTCGAGCCCGACCGGGTGGGGCAGGCAGTGATCTGGGTCGAGGATGCACACGGCGCCCGCCTGGCCGCAGGGGCGCCCATGCCGGTGACCTCGGTGGGCGGGGGCGAACACGCCGATGTCTACGCCAGCGACGCCGAATTGGGGCTCGAGGGTTCCCGTTTCACTCTCGTCGTTCCGGGAGGACGAATCCCCGTGGAGCTGCCGATGGCGGGAGGCTTCAACCTGGCCAACGCCCTGATCGCCGCCGGCTGTGCCTTCCGCTTGGGCTTCACGCCCGACCAGATCGCCGTCGGTCTCGCTGCGGCTCCCGTGGTGCCGGGCCGCTTCGAGCGGGTGGACGTGGGACAGCCCTTCGGGGTAGTGGTTGACTACGCCCACACACCGGAGGGCATCGAAGCCGTCGTCGCGGCGGCCCGCGCCCTCACCGCGGGCCGCGTCATCCTGGTGGTGGGCGCAGGGGGAGACCGCGACCGCTCCAAGCGCCCCTTGATGGGCGAGGCGGCATCCCGAGCGGACCAGGTCATGGTCACCTCGGACAACCCCCGCTCCGAGGATCCGGCGGCCATCATGTCTGAAGTAGCAGCCGGAGTGAGCGCGTCGACCACGCAGCTGACGACCGAGATCGATCGCCGCCGCGCCATCAGGGCCGCGGTGCGGTCGGCGTCGCCCGGCGACATGGTGCTCATCCTCGGCAAAGGCCACGAGGTGGGGCAGGAGTTCGCCGATCGGACCGTTGCCTTCGACGATCGTGAGGTCGCTCGCGAGGAGCTCCGCGCGGCCCAGGTGGAGGAGGTCGCCGGAGGATGATCGGGCTGCTGGCGGCTGCAGCCGCGTCCCTGCTGGTCGCGATCTTCGGCACACCATGGGCGATGCGCATCCTGCGACGCCGCCAGATCGGCCAGTTCATTCAGGAAGAGATCGCCGGTCACTCCCACAAACAGGGCACGCCCACCATGGGAGGCCTCGTGATCATCGTGGCGGCCGTGGTCGGCTACCTGGTGGCCCATGTGCGGGTGTGGATCCCCGGGGAGGGTATCGAGCTGGAAGTGCGGCCACTCGCTGCCGGAGGTCTCCTGGCGATGGGTGCCCTGGTGGGCATGGGCGCCATCGGCTTCCTCGACGACCTGGCCAAGTTCACCCGCCAGCGCAGCGTGGGGCTGAACAAGCGGGCCAAGTTCGGCGGCCAGCTGGTGGTTGCCGGGCTGTTCGCCTGGGGAGCGGCCGAGGCGGGGGTCGACACCGGCCTCTCTTTCGCTCGCCCGCTGGGGGTCCCTTTGGGCGTCTTCTTCTTCGTGCTGGTGCTGCTGATGCTCACCGGCGCGGCCAACGCGGTCAACCTCACCGACGGGATGGACGGGCTGGCCGGCGGGTCGGCAGCCCTGGTTTTCGGGGCCTACACCATCATCACTTTCTGGCAGTTCCGTCATCCCGAGTCCTACACCGCTCTCGATCCGCTGGAGCTGGGGCTGGTGTCCGCAGCCATGTTCGGCGCCACCTTGGGGTTTCTGTGGTGGAACGCGGCCCCGGCGCGGATCTTCATGGGCGACGTCGGCTCGCAGGCGCTGGGAGGCGTGATGGCGGCACTGGCACTGCTCTCCTCCACCCAGTTGCTGCTGGTCGTCCTCGGCGGGCTCTACGTGGCGGAGACCCTGTCGGTCATACTTCAGGTCGCCAGTTTCCGCCTCACCGGGCGGCGCATCTTCCGCATGTCTCCCTTCCATTTCCACTTCGACCTCGCCGGCTGGCCGGAGACCACGATCGTGGTGCGCTTCTGGATCCTCGCCGGCATAGCGGTGGCGCTGGGACTGGGCATCTTCTACGGCGACTTCATCATCACGACGGGGACGGCGGGATGAGGGTGCTGGTGCTCGGCGGTGCGGTCTCGGGCCGGGCGGCAGCCCGGCTGGCCCAGCGGAGCGGGCACGCGGTGTGTGTGTACGACCGCGATCCGGAAGCCGCTCCTCCATTGCTGGCCGACGGGATCGCCGTGGTGGTGGGGAGCTGGTCGGGAGACCTGCTCGCCGGGGTGGACCTCGTGGTGACCAGCCCCGGCATTCTGGAGCGAGCCGTTCCGATCGTCGACACTCTGGAGGCGGGTATCCCCCTGGTCAGCGAGGTGGAGTTTGCCGCCCGCCACCTGCGGGCACCTCTGGTAGCGGTGACGGGGACGAACGGCAAGACCACCGTCTCCGAGCTCATCGGCAGCATGCTGGAGGAGGGCGGCGCCAAGGCGCTCGTCGCCGGCAACATCGGCACCGCGCTGTCGGAGGTAGCCGAGCAGACCATGGATGTCGCGGTGGTGGAGGTGTCGAGCTTTCAGCTTCGCTTCACCGAGGAGCTCCACCCGGCGGTGGCGGTGCTGCTCAACATCGCTCCGGACCACCTCGACTGGCACGGCTCGCTCGAGGCGTACGCCGCCGCCAAGGCGAACGTATTCCGCAACCAGACTGCCGATGACGTCCTCGTCTACGACGCCGACGACGCCGGTGCCACCGCCGCGGTAGCGGCAGCTCGGGCGCGCTTGGTAGCGGTGAGCGGGTCGAGCCTGCCGCCGGGCGGAGCGGGAGTAGAGGGCGAAGCGCTGCGCATCGGGAACGCCGCGGTGCCGCTCTCGGACCTGGGTGTCGACGACCCTTCTTACCTGGTGGACCTGGCCGCAGCCGGTGCCGCCGCGTTGGAGGCGGGAGCTCCACCCGACGCGGTGGAGCGGGTGGCGCGTGCCTTCCGCCCCGGAGCCCACCGCCGTTCCCTGGTGGGGGAGTGGGACGGGGTGCGCTGGATCGATGACTCCAAGGCCACCAACCCCCACGCCGCCCGGGCGGCGATGGAGGCGTTCCCGTCGGTGGTGCTCATCGCCGGAGGCCGCAACAAGGGCCTCGACTTGTCGCCGCTGATGGAGGCTCCGTCGCTCCGCCACGTCGTGGCCATCGGGGAGGCCGCTCCTGAACTGGCGTCGGCAGGCCCGGGCCGGGTGACGGTAGCGTCCTCCATGCCCGAGGCGGTGCGCGAGGCGGACGCCCGCGCCCGGCCCGGCGACGTGGTGCTGCTGGCTCCGGGCTGCGCCAGCTTCGACATGTACCGGTCGTACGGTGAGCGAGGGGACGCCTTCGCCGCCGCGGTGCAGGAGCTGAAGGGGGATCCATGACCGGCAGCGTTACCTCGATCGTGCGTGCCCGCGCCGCGGCGCGCCGTCGCAGCGAGGCCCGCGCCCGCAACTCGCGCACCGCGGTGCTGGTGATGGTGGTGGCGGCGATCCTGCTGGTGATCGGCTTGGGAGCCACGCTTTCGGCGTCATCGGTGGTGGGGCTCGTCTTGCATGGCGACGGGCTGATCTTCTTCAAGAAGCAGCTGCTCTGGGCGGTGATCGGCTCGGGGGTGATGCTGGTCGCAGTGCGCACTCCCTATCAGCTCTACCAGCGCCTGGCGCTGCCTATCTTCGCGGTGGCGGTGGCGGGACTGGTGGCGGTGCTCGCCTTCGGCGAGGTGCGGGGCGGCAGCCGCCGCTGGCTGGACCTCGGCCCGGTGAGCTTGCAGCCTTCGGAGTTCGCCAAATTCGCCACCGTCGTCTTCTTGGCGGCCGTCATCGTCAAGAAGGAGCGCTGGCTGGGTGACTTCGGGCACTTCCTGGCGCCGGTGGTGGCTTCGGTGGGGACGGTGAGCGTGCTGGTGATGCTGCAGCCCGACCTGGGCACCACCCTCATCGTGGCCGCGGCGGGAATGGCCGTCCTGGTGGCGTCGGCGGCACCGCTGCGGTACGTGTTCATCACCACCGTCGGCGGCGCGCTGATAGGGGGCGTGCTGGCCCTCTCCGAGACCTACCGGCGCTCACGGGTGCTCTCGTACCTCGATCCGTTCGGCGATCGGCTGGGTGACGGCTACCAGGTGGTGCAGAGCTACCTCGCCTTGGGCACGGGAGGCTTCTTCGGAGTGGGGTTGGGTGCCAGCCGGGCGCGATGGGCCTACTTGCCCAATGCTCACACCGATTTCATCTTCGCCATCATCGGAGAGGAGACCGGCTTCTTGGGCGGTCTGGTGATCCTGGTGTTGTTCGCTGTGCTCACCGTGGTGGGACTCTCCATCGCGGCACGCGCCCGCGACCGGTTCGGCCGCCTGCTGGCCACCGGCATCGTGGCATGGATCGCCTTCCAGGCGCTGGTGAACATTGGTGGGGTGGTCGGGGTGCTGCCGGTAACGGGCATTGCCCTTCCCTTTGTTTCCTTCGGAGGCAGCGCCTTGCTCACCGTATTGGGCGCAACCGGGGTGCTGGTCAACATCGCCCAGCAAGGCGTGCCGGGCCGAAGGCGATGAGCTTCGCCATCGCCGCGGCGGGAACCGGCGGCCACGTCTACCCCGGTCTCGCCATCGGCGAGGCGCTCGTCGAGGGTGGGGTTCCCCGCCGGGACGTCGTCTACCTAGGAGGGGGGAGGCTCGAAGCCCGGGTCTATCCGCAGGCCGGATTTCCCTTCGTCCGCTTGGAGGTGCGGGGGCTGCAGCGCCGCGCCACCCTCCGCAACCTCACCCTCCCCCTGGTGGTCCTGCGAGCCGCCACCGCGACCCGGCGGGCGTTGCGCGGTCACGGGATCCGGGTGGTGTTGTGCATGGGCGGCTACGTCACCGTGCCGGTGGGATGGGCGGCACACCGCGAGGAGCTGCCGCTGGTGGTCCACGAGCAAAACGCCGAGGCCGGGCTGGCGAACCGGGTGGCGGCGCGGTGGGCGACGGAAGTGCTGGTCTCGTTCCCGGAGACCAGAGGCCTGCCCGGGGGGCGTCTGGTGGGAAACCCCCTTCGCGCCGAGTTTGCGGCCTTCTCCCGCGCCGCCTTGCGGCCCGAGGCCCGGCGGCGCTACCGGCTGGAGCCCGACCGGGTCACGGTGGGCGTCTTCGGGGGCAGCCTGGGTGCCGGAGTGATCAATGAGGCCGTGGCGGGCGTGGTGAGCCAATGGACGGGCCCGCCGATCCAGATCGTTCACCTCGCCGGTGAGGCGCATGCCGCCGCATTGAGCGAAGCAGCGGCGACAGCCCGGCTACCGTGGCGGGTTGTCGGGTTCGAAGCGGAGATGCCGGTTTTCTACGCTGCCTGCGATCTGGTGATCGCCCGCGCCGGCGGTTCGGTCGCCGAGGTGACCGCTACTGCCACGCCGGCGGTGCTCGTTCCGGGAGGATTCGGCTCCGGCGGCCATCAGCAAGCCAACGCCGCTGCGCTCGAGCGGGCGGGGGCGGCAGTCAGCCTGCCGGAGAGCCGAATCGCCGACCTGGCGGAGGTCGTGGAGCGGCTAGTAGCCGAACCGGCTCTCCGTACCGGCATGGCGGCTGCGGCCCGGCGGATCGCCAAGCCGCAAGCGGCTGCCGACATCGCCGCCGCCCTACTGAGTCATCATGGCTGAGCTGGACTCGTTCAGGAGGATTCACGTCGTGGGTGCCGGGGGCGCCGGCATGAGCGGCCTGGCCAAGCTGCTGGGACGGCTGGGCTATGAGATCACCGGGTCCGACCTCAAGTCCAGCGAGGCGCTGCACACCCTGGCGGACCTCGGCCTGCACGTGTGGTCGGGGAGCCGTCCCGAGGAGGCAGCGCGCGCTGATCTGGTGGTGGCCTCGTCCGCGGTGCCCGACGAGGACCGGGAGCTGGCGGCGGCACGGGACGCTGGGGTGGAGGTATGGCGGCGCCCGCAGCTGCTGCGGGCGCTCACCGCTCGCATGCCCGCGGTGGGCGCAACCGGGACCCACGGCAAGACGACCAGCACCGCCCTGATGGTGGCGGCGCTGCGGGCGGCAGGACGCGATCCCACGTTCGTGGTCGGCGGCGAGCTCACCGACCTCCGCTCCAACGCTCATCTGGGAGAGGAGGACCTCTTCGTGCTGGAAGCCGACGAGGCGTTCGGTACCTTCCTGGAGCTGCATCTCCGTGGCCTTCTCGTCACCAATGTGGAGCCCGACCACATGGACCACTACGGCACCGTCGACCGCCTCGAGGATGCCTTCGCCCAGGTAGTCAGGACGGTCAAGGGGCCGGTCGTGGTCGGCGCCGACGACCCGGGAGCCCGTCGCCTGGCCGAGCGCACCCGCCGCCCCACCTTCGGGCTCGCTTCTAGCGCCGAGTGGAGGATCACCGACCTCGAGGAAGGGGGCGCCGCGGTGCGCTTCGTGCTGCGGCGGGGCAGTCGCTCGCTGCCGGTGGAGGTAGGCCGGCCCGGGGTCCACGTCGCCCGCAACGCCGCCGGCGTGCTGGCGCTGCTCGAAGAGTTGGGGTTCGACCCGGCTGCCGCGGCCGCGGGCCTGGTCTCCTTCGCCGGTGTCAAGCGGCGCTACGAGGTACGCGGCACCGTGGAAGGGGTCACGATCATCGACGACTACGCCCACCACCCGAGCGAAGTATCGGCCACGCTGCGGGCCGCCCGCCGGGGGGAATGGCACCGGATCTGGGCAGTGTTCCAGCCCCATCTCTATTCGCGAACCGCCGAGCTCCACCGCGAGTTCGGTCCCGCCTTCAGCGAGGCAGACGAGGCCGTGATCACCGACGTCTACGGCTCGCGGGAGGCTCCTCGCCCTGGCGTGACCGGCGCGCTGGTGGCCGACGCTATTCGCGCTGCCACCCGATGCAACGTCTCCTATGTGCCCCACCGCAGCGACCTGGCGAAGTTCCTCGTGGCCCGGGTGCGGCCCGGCGATCTGGTGGTCACGATGGGCGCCGGCGACATCACCCTCGTTCCCAACGAGCTGGCGGCGGAACTGGCGGGAGGGATGGCCTCATGAGCGGCTGGGATTCGCTGGTAGCCGCCGGCCTGGTCGTCCAGGACGCGCTGCTGGCGCCGCTGACCACATACAAGCTGGGGGGACCGGCGCGGTGGTATCTGGAAGCATCCGACGAGGAGGCGCTGCGCCGCGCCGGCGCCGTCCTGGCCGAGGAGCCGGTGCCGGTTTTGGTTCTCGGCCGGGGCAGCAACGTGGTGATCGCCGATACCGGCTTCGACGGCCTGGTGGTGCGGCTCGGCACGGGATTCTCGTGGATACGCCTCGAGGACGAGGGGAACGTCGCGGCCGGAGGTGCCACCGCGGTGCCGGGCTTGGCCCGCGCCGCGGTGAGGGCGGGACGGGGTGGCCTGGAGTTTCTGACGGGGATTCCCGGTTCCGTCGGCGGCGCAGTGCGCATGAACGCCGGATGCCACGGCAGCGAGACCGCCGACTGGCTATTGCATGCCCGCGTCGTCGACCTGGCGGACGGCGCGCTGTCGGAGCGGTCGCCGCAGGCGCTGGGTCTGCGTTACCGGCACAGCGAGCTGAGAGCGCTGGAGGTGGTGACCGGGGCGGTCTTCCGCACCGTCCCGGCGGCTCGGGAAGAGGGAGAGCGCCGCATCCGTGAGATCACCCAGTGGCGGCGCCGGCACCAACCCGGGGGCACTCTCAACGCGGGGAGCGTCTTCAAGAACCCTCCCGGGGACGCCGCCGGCCGCATCATCGACGCGTTGGGCCTGAAGGGGTTCCGGGTAGGAGGCGCGTCGGTGTCGGAGAAGCATGCCAACTTCTTCGTCGCCCACCCCGAGGCTACGGCCCAGGACGTCTACGACCTGGTGTGGGGAGTGCGCAAGCGGGTAGGCGAGGAGACGGGAGTGTGGTTGGAGCCGGAGATCCAATTCGCCGGCGGTTTTCGCCCCTCCCCCGAAGACGGAGGGCGCTGACGGTGGACCAGCGTTTGGCGAGACGGCGGCGTCAGGTCCAGGAGCAAGGAGCCCGCCGCCGGTTGCGGCGTCTGTTCGTGTTCTTGGGAGCCCTCACGCTGACCGCGGCGCTGGCCTGGCTGCTCCAGTCGCCGTGGTTGGCCGTGGAGACGGTCACGGTCACCGGAGTGGAGCGGAGCGCGGCCGC
>JABAOH010007273.1_pt2 | contig 48518 bp, 41 predicted proteins | sample 7062181 | NCBI WGS metagenome assembly JABAOH01 (sample SAMN14538630, study PRJNA623070) | marine sediment metagenome | biome: marine biome [ENVO:00000428]; feature: marine pelagic biome [ENVO:01000023]; material: deep marine sediment [ENVO:00002113]; isolation source: pool of 5 deep marine... | reverse complement strand
TTTTCTGAGGGCGTATCGCCCGTGCAGGGCGCCGACCGTCAGGGGCCGACGGCGGCGCTGCGCTCCGTCGCCAAGATGGATCACGCGCGGACCGGCGGCACCTTGCTCAACCAGAAGCTGACGCCCGGTCTGATGGACGGCGAGGAGGGTCTCGACAAGTTCGTCCACTTGGTTCGCGCGTACTTCAAGCTCGACGGTCATCACATTCAGTTCAACGTGGTGGACGCCGAGACGCTGCGGGCGGCGCAGCAGAACCCCGAGGCGCATCGCGATCTCATCGTGCGCGTCGCTGGCTACAGCGACTACTTCTGCGACCTGAGCGAGGCGCTGCAGGATGAGATCATCGCGCGAACCGAGCATCAGAGCTACTGACAAGCTGGAGGGCTGGATCATGACTGCGTTCACGACCCATCGCCGGCATGGGCCGGGCGAAGAGACCAACGTGTGTGAAACACCTCCGCGGTTGTCGCTGTGGCGTATCGGTACGTCGGCCGGACTGTTGCTATTGATTTTCGCCGCTGGTGCACTCGGCCAGGAGGAACGAAGGCCGATGTCGATCGTCGACTTGATCAACGTGCCTTCGCTCCGAGACCCCCAGCTGTCACCCGACGGTACGCAGCTCCTCTACGTTCTCAGTACGGCCGACTGGGAGAAGAACGAGACGGTCAGCCACATCTGGCGCATGGATGTGGACGGCTCCGACCTGCTGCAGCTCACCTACGGCGAGGACGGCGAGTTCAGCCCGCGCTGGTCGCCGGACGGTAGACTCATCGCCTTTCTGGCCGAGCGCGGTGATGACGAAGGTAACCAGATTCACCTGCTCAACGTTGCCGGCGGTGAGGCCTATCGGCTGACCGAGCACGCGACGGGTGTGTCCGACATCTCGTGGTCGCCGGATGGCGCGTGGCTGTACTTCCGGGCCAGCGACCAGAAGTCGGATGAACAGAAGGCCCGCGAGGAGAAGAAGCACGACGTCTTTGCCTTCGACGAGAACTACCGCCATACGCACCTTTGGCGCATCGCCGTTGAGACGGGTGAGGAGGAACGGGTCACCGAGGGCGGCTATTCGGTGCTGTCCTATGAGCTGTCGCGTGACGGCCAGATGATCGCCTACCGTCGCGGTCCGTCGCCGCTCTACGATGACTCGGACGAGAGCGAGGTCTGGGTCATGGGGGTCGACGGTGCAGGGAACCGCCAGCTCACTCATAACTCCGTGCCCGAGTTTGACGAGCAGCTATCGCCCGACGGCGCCTGGGTACTCTTCTCTAGCTCCGCGAACGAGGAGTTCGAGTTCTACTACAACGACAAGATGTTCCTTGTGCCGTCGGCCGGCGGCGACTCGAGGTTGCTGCTGCCGGACCTCCCCTACGAGATCAACGGAGCCGCCTGGTCGGGAGACGGGCGGTACATCTACTTCATCGCCAACACGGGCGTCAGGCGCGACCTCTTCCGCCTCGAGGTCTCGAGCGGACGCTACACGCAGCTCACCGAGGGTGACCACTCGCTCTACGGCTGGCGTTATTACCCGGAGGTCAGGCGCCACGTCTTCCAGATCTCGGAGCGCACGAGCCCCGGCGACGTGTGGATGATGGGAGAGGGGCGTCGACCTCGTGCAGAGCGGATCTCCCATGTCTTTGACTACCTGGTCGAGGAGTTCCTGCTCCCGCGCCAGGAAGCTATCCAGTGGACCGGCGCCGACGGCGTCACCGTCGAAGGGTTGCTCTTCTACCCGCTGGATTACCAGGAAGGCCATCGCTACCCGCTAGTCGTCCAGACGCACGGCGGTCCCGCGTCGTCTGACTTGTTCACCTTCGGCTCTTCCGGGGACTATGTGCAGAAGCTGACCGCCTTGGGCTACATGGTTCTCCAGCCCAACTACCGTGGGAGCACCGGTTACGGGGATGACTTTCTCCGCGACATGGTGGGCCACTACTTCCAGAACGCCCACCTCGACGTGATGACCGGTGTGGACTACCTGATCGAGCAAGGGCTAGTGGACGGCGAGCGCATGGCGAAGATGGGCTGGAGCGCCGGCGGCCACATGACCAACAAGATCATCACCTACACGGACCGCTTCAAAGCGGCGTCCTCGGGGGCCGGCGCGTCGAACTGGGTATCGATGTACGGGCAGAGCGATGTGCGAATCTATCGGACCCCGTGGTTCGGCGGCACGCCGTGGGAAGACGACGCGCCCATAGACGTCTACTGGGCGAACTCGCCGTTGAGCGATGTCTCGAACGTTACCACACCCACCATATTCCTCGTCGGTCAGAACGATGCTCGGGTGCCGATGCCGCAATCGGTGGAGATCCACCGTGCGTTGAAGGCGAACGGCGTTCCTACACATCTCTACGTCGCGCCGCGCGCCGGACACGGTTGGCGCGAGCTGCGGCACCGCCTGTTCAAGGTCAACGTCGAGTTGGACTGGTTCGAGCGTTGGGTGATGGAGCGGGACTACACCTGGGAGATAGCTCCCGGCGACGAGGAGCGAGAGTCGGTGACCTCGGCCGCGGACGTTCATCGGTAGTCTGGTTAGGCCATCCGGTTGTGGCAGGGCGCGGGCCGGGAACCGCGCCCTCTGCTTTTGCATGCATCTGGGTTTGGGGGCGTTACGAATTGGTAACGTTCTTAACGGACAAATCGACCGAGGGCTCGGCACGATTTTCGGTAGATGTGGCGGGGCTCGGCCGGTACGAATCGGTAACCTGGAACTGTAACCAGGTCACCAGGTTACACTTCCGGTTACCGCCTTAGGTGGCACCGTTATTGCCCTTCCATCGGCCGCTTGCCGTGCATCGGTCCCGCAGACAGGGTGCGGTGCCGGCGGCTTCGATCCCGTCGAATCCGGCTGGCACAGTCACCGGAGGGGGAGATGATCCGCGCCTTGTCTCGAAGCTTCCTAATAATCGCGTCGTTCAGTCTAATCGCGGGCTGCTCCGAGATGCCCATGGGCCCCGATTCGTCCCGCGAGCCGGTCGGCGACCTGGACTGGCTGACGACGCAGCTGGCGGTGGTGAACGGTAACTATGTGATCCAGGACCTGGGGACGCTGGGCGGGGCCTGGAGCGAGGCCTACGGTGTGAACGACGACGGTTGGGTCGTTGGCGTGAGCCAGACGGCGAGCGGTGAACAGCACGCCTTCCTCTGGGCGGAGGCCGGCGGGATTCAGGACATCAACGGTGCCGACTGGATCTTCAGCCGCGCCGAGGGCGTCAACAACAACGGCATGGTGGTCGGCTGGGGCATCAAGAGCGGGGAGGGCATCCGCGGCTTCTTCTGGACCGCGGAGGGCGGGATGCAGAGTATCGCGCCCCCCGCGCAGCACACCTCGAGCTACTGCTTCAACGTGAACGACGTCGGCGAGATCGTGGGGATGGCGCTGAGCACATCGGGCAACTTCAACGCCATCGTCTGGACGACGCCCACCAGCCAAACGCTGCTTGGCAGCCTGGGAGGCAAGGCCAGCCGCGCCCTCGATATCAACGAAGAAGGGCGGGTGGCCGGAAAGTCGACGCTCAGCGACCAGACGAGTCGCGCCGTCCTCTGGGTCCCCCAGAATCCGATGCTGAACTTGGGTACGCTGGGAGGCTCGGCGAGCGAGGGATTCGGGATCAACGAACTGTCTCGCGTCGTCGGTTGGGCGCACGACGTTCAAGAAAGGAGACGGCCGTTCTACTGGGACGGCGAGCTGCACGATTTGGGAACGCTGGGCGGCCCCAATGGTGAGGCTTACGAGGTCACCGACGATGGCTTGACCGTCGGCGACAGCGAGAACGGGTCGTTACAGATGCGCGCCACGCTCTGGGCGAACGGGAATGGGACCTATGATCTCGGGACGCTGGGCGGCACAGAGAGTCACGCCCGCGACATAAGCGGCAACGGCCTGATAGCCGGCTTCGCGCTCACCGAAGCTGGCGACCGTCACGCGGCCCTCTGGGCCGTCGAGGACGGGGGTGGTGGCAGTTCCACCGTGCCCGAGCTGCTCGATGACCTCGAGACCGATATAAGGGACGCATTCACCAACGGCTCGCTGAAAAGGTGGCGGGCTCAAAAGCTGCTGGTCCAAGTGGGCATAGCGCAGCGGAAATTCGAGCGTAACAAGCTGGAGCAGGCTGCCAAGGCTCTTAGCATCTTAATCCACCATCTGGAACTTTACGAGCTTCGCGGATGGCTGAGCCCCGACGAGGCGCAAGCGCTGATCGGCATGGCGCAGGACGCGATCGACCTGATGCTCGAGTGATCTGAGTCTGAGACACGCCACAAAACGTTAAGGGCGCGACCTCTCGGCGGCGCCCTTTTGTTGGGCAGCAGGTACTATCCCTACCGGGCAGTTATCCGGGCCCGGCTCCGGTCGATCACGATGCGCTGATCAAGTGCTCCGGGCCGCAGCCGTTTTCCTCGTCCCGTTCCAGTTCCCGGAGCAGGCAGTTGACTGTCTGCTCGACCAGTTCTTCGACCTTCACGCCACGGCGTTTCGCCTCGCACTCGTAGGCGCGGTAGTGCTGGTCGCTGAGCTCGGCCCAAACCTGAACCCTGTGCATGCGAGTGCTCCTATCTCGCGCCCCGGCCGCTAGGCGACCGGTACCGCCTTATGTCCGTAGCAGAGGATGCCGCTCTTGCCTTCCTTGCGGATGAGGCGAAACTCGAGCGACACTTCCAGTCCGGGCAGCACCGTCGAGGGCTCGCAGTCGACGACCTGGGTCATCAGGCGTGCCCCCTCCGGCGTCTCCACCACCGCCATGGCGTACGGCGCCTCCATCAGAAAGTCGTCCGGTGGTACATGGATCACGGTCGATGTGACGACCCTGCCTCTGGGCGACAGATTGACTTTCTCGATCTCTTCCCCGCGACACGAGGGGCAGATGACGCGGGCCGGATAGGTCACCTTGCCGCAGCCCTTACAGCGGCCAGCCTCGAGCCGGTAGCGGCTGGGAATCTCCCTCGTGTATCTGGGACTCGGCATGATCACACCCCCTGGAAGATGTGGACCACGGAGCTGGCTCCCGATCCACCCATGTTCTGGGCCAGGCCGATGCGCGCCTTCTCTACCTGGCGCGCGCCGGCTTCGCCGCGTAACTGTCTGAATACCTCGATGGCCTGTGCCACCCCGGTGGCGCCCACCGGGTGACCCTTCGCCTTGAGGCCGCCGCTCGTATTCACCGGTATGCACCCGCCGATCGCGGTGAAGCCGTCTTTCGCGGCGGGGCCACCTTTGCCTCTCTCGACGAAGCCCAACGCCTCTATGCAGCAGACCTCGGCGATGGAAAAGCAATCGTGTACTTCGGCGACCTGGATATCGCGCGGGCCAACACCTGCCATCTTGAATGCCCGCTCGCCCGACTTCTGCACGGAGTCGAGGAACGCCGGGTCGTCACGGTCCGCCAGCGCCAGCGAGCCCGTGGCCAGGCCGCTGCCGACGATCTTGACCGGCCTGTCGGTATACTGCTTCGCCTGATCGAGCGGGCAGAGTAGCACCGCTGCCGCACCGTCGCTCACCGGCGAGCAGTGGAGCAGGCGCAACGGCTCGGCGACCATCGAAGACGACAAGACCTGCTCCACCGTGAACTCGGTGGGGAACTGAGCCTTGTCATTCTTGGCCCCGTGGCGATGGTTCTTTACCGAGACCCAGGCAAGGTCCTCTTCGGTCGTGCCGTAAGTGTGCATGTGGGCACGGGCGATCATCGCGTAGAGCCCCGGGAAGGTGACGCCGTAGTAGACCTCGAGCTCCTGATCCGCCGCGGTGGCCAGCACGTTGGTGACGTCGGCACCGTCGGTCATCTTCTCGATGCCCGCCGCCAGCACCAGGTCGCTCACGCCGGAGGCCACCTCGATAAACGCCTGCCGCAGCGCTACACCGCCCGAGGCGCAGGCCGACTCGACGTGCACCGAAGCTACGCCGGTCATGCCGAACTGATCCGCCATCAGCGGGCCAAGGTGCTCCTGGCCCGCGAACTGGCCGCCCGACATGCAGCCCACGTACATCGAGTCGACGCGGTCGGCTCCGGCATCGTTCAACGCTCCGGCCGCCGCCTCGACGAACATCTGGCGCAGGCTCTGGTTCCAGAGTTCGCCGAATCGCGTCATCCCGGCTCCAACGATCGCAACCTCACGCATGGGGCTGTCTCCTGTCGCCAACTTCGACGTTCAATGTTCGATGTTCACTGTTCAACGTTCGTCAGGCCTACTCGTTGACGATGATCTTCTCTCTGAACTTCGCGTACTCGCCGTACGTCACGTACTGGCGCGGCCCGTCGAGCATCGAGCGGACCGTCGGAGCGAGACCCTGCACCTCGGGCAGCCGTTTCGTCGCCTTGAGGACGAACGAATCGCTACCGGCGCCCGAACCGAAGGACGTGATCAGAATGAGATCGTCTGGCTTCGCCACATCGAGGATCGCCGCCAACCCCGTCGGCGATGAGCCCGAGTAGGTGTTGCCCATCGTCGGAACGACCCAGCCGGTCTCCAGCTGCTCCTTCTTGAAGCCGAGCTGCTTGCCGGCCGACATGGGGAACTTGCCGTTTGGCATGTGGAAGACGGCGTAGGCGAAGTCCTCGGCTTTGAGTCCTGTCTTTTCGAGGATCGCGCGGCTGGCCGCCAGCACGTGCTTGAAGTAGGCCGGTTCGCCGGTGAAGCGCCCTCCGTGGCGTGGGTAGAACTCGCCTTCGCGCCGCCAGAAGTCCGGTGTGTCGCTGGTGTAGCTGTAGGTCTCGATGACCTCCGCCACCATCTCGTCTCTTCCGAAGATGAAGGCTGCGCCACCTGCCGAGGCCGAGAACTCCAAGGCGTCGTCGGGTGCGCCCTGCGAAGTGTCGGCCCCGATGCCCATCGCGTAGTCGACCCGGCCCGCCTCGACCAGGCCGAGCGCCACGAACATCGCTTCCGTGCCCGCTTTGCAGGCGAACTCGAAGTCGGCGATATGGACCTCGGGTCCGATTCCCAGCGCCTCCGCCGCCACGGTCCCGCTCGGCTTCACCGCGTACGGATGCGACTCCGACCCGATGTAGAGTGCACCGATCTTCTGCGGATCGATGCCCGCTCGTGCTATTGCCGAGCGACCGGCCGCGACGGAGATGGTGATCGTGTCCTCGTCGAAGCCGGGAACCGACTTCTCCTGCAGGAGCAGACCTCTCTTTATCGTCTCCGGATTCTTGCCCCACTGCAGGGCGATCTCATCTGCCTTGATTCGCTTACGGGGGATGTACGCGCCGTAGCCGACGATGCCTGCCATGTCCGCCTCCTCATGGGCAGGGTGTGACAAAACGGGACATGCGGTCTCTCACGAACGAAACACCTCGCCTACGCTCTGCTGGGCCGCGGGCTAGCGGTCGAGCGCCGAGGGTAGAGCGCGGCAATTCATCACACAGAGGGGCAAGAAATGGGCCTACCCCCTGGATAAACAGGCGCCGAAGGAGCCCCGACCTCAACCACAGGAACTGCGAAAGGGGGCTGCCGGCGTCACGGCCTCGGCCGACTCTGGCCAGATGCCCGGAATCGAGCGGCCGCAGCCCGGGCAGAGTCCGCGGTTGCGACTCAGCTCGTCCTTGGTGACGTGGATGCCGACGCGTTCGACCAGTAGCCGCCCGCAGGCTGGGCAGTGGGTGTTCTCCCAGCCCTCGAGCGTGGCGGGATAGTCACCGGCGTACACGAAATCGAGTCCGGCTTCACGCCCGATCTCGGCTGCACGCATGAGTTTTTCACGGGAGGTCCCCTGGTCGCCTTTACGCTTGTAGTGCGGGTGGAAGGCCGTGACGTGCCAGGGGATTTCCGTTGAGACCGAGGCGATGAACGAGGCTGCGTCCCGCAACTCATCCTCCGAGTCGTTAAAGCCCGGCACAACGAGCGTCACAATCTCTAGCCAGAAACCTCTCTTGTGGGCGTAGCGTACCGTCTCGAGTACGTGCTCCAAGGTGCAGCCCAGTTTCCGATACCCCCGGTCGCTCATCGTCTTCAGGTCGATCTTGTAGGCGTCGGTCCAGGGGCGTAGGTAGTCGAGGGCTTCGGGTGTGGCGTTACCGTTCGAGACGCACGCGGTGTGCAGGCCCTCCCGCTTCGCCACACGAAAGACCTCGGCCGCCCACTCGGCCGTTATCAGCGGTTCGTTATAGGACGAGACGACGAGCCGCGCCTGCCTGCGTAGGGCGAGCTCGACGATCGCATCGGCGGTGATGTCGCGCGGCCCGACACCCGCGGCCTCATCGCGCAGCGCTTGCGAGGTCAGCCAGTTCTGGCAGTAGTCACAGTGGAGATCGCAACCCAACATCCCGAAGGTGACGGCATCCGAGCCGGGGAAGACGTGGAAGAGCGGCTTCTTCTCCGTGGGGTCACACTGCAAGGCAACGACGTAGCCCCAGGGGACCATAAGCGTGCCGCCGTCGTTGAAGCGCACTCGGCAGACGCCGCGTCGGCCCGGTCTGATCACGCAGCGCAACGCGCACGCGGTGCAGCGCAGCGAGCCGAACCCTCTGAGCTCACAGAGCTCGCCGGGTCGCGTCCGTCTGTCGAGCTTGTGGGCGAGTGTCGCCAAGCCTCCACCTCCTCGGAGTACTCTAACCCACGACCTCTGGCGCCGGAAGGGCGCATTGGGTCAGACGACTCGTCGCGGTCCACTCTTGGCCTCGCGCCATGCGGAAGGTAGCATAGGTTAATCCACCGAAAACCCGCGGCCAGGGAGGAGCGCCCGTGAGTGACTACGATGCGGCCAGTTACGGCGACAAGATCGCCGATGTCTACGACGAGTGGTACTCGCAGCTCGACACATCCGGCGCTGTCGACATGCTCGCAGATCTAGCCGGATCCGGCCCCGTACTGGAGCTGGGGATCGGAACCGGTCGGTTGGCGTTACCGCTGAGCGAGCGTGGCGTTGAAGTCCATGGCATCGATGCGTCGGAAGCGATGGTGGCGAAGCTACGTGCTAAGCCGGGCGGTGATCGGATCCCGGTGAGGATGGGAGATTTCGCCGATCTAGAAGTTGAGGGTCAATTCTCACTCATCGCGGTGGCATTCAGCACGTTCTTCTCGCTCCGCTCCCAGGAAGAGCAGGTGCGCTGTTTTCGCAACGTCGCGCTTCACCTGAGCGATGATGGCCTCTTCGTCATCGAGGCTTTCGTTCCCGATGTGTCCCGCTTCGATCGTCAGCAACGTGTGGGCGCTTCGAAGGTGAAATCGGACGGTGAAGTAATGCTGGAGGTGTCGCAGCACGATCCGACCCAACAGCGGGTCGACGCCCAGCACATCGTGCTTTCGGAGGCGGGGATCGAGATGTATCCGGTCAAGGTCCGCTACTCCTACCCGGCCGAGCTCGATCTGATGGCGCAGTTGGCAGGCCTGCGCTTGCGAGAGCGCTGGGGCGGCTGGCGGCGCGAACCGTTCACCGCCTCCAGCATCTGGCATGTTTCGGTCTACGAACGATTCCGCAGCTGAGCGGTGGCCGGCGTGAACAGCGTGAAACACGCGACGATCAGGACACCGAGCACGTACTCGGTCTGGCGATAGAGCGGATCGCTCACCGCGTAGAACGGGTCGTGGGGCAGCCAACCGAATGCCTCTGCCGCCACCATCCCAGTGCAGGCGAGGATCGCCAGCAGCGATCCCGCGAACCCGGCTCGCCCGGGAGACAGGATGTTCAGCTCGCTGACCGGGTAAACGAGCAATAGTAAGGTGAGCCAGCCACTACCGCCCAGGTGGTGCATCACGACCACGACCGCGCTCGCCTCGTAGGCGAAGAACACCCAGCGCAGCACCACCGTGAGGCAGCCGGGTACCGGTTCCCGCGGCCGCAGCGCAAAGTACAGCCCTGCCGTCGCGTACCAGGCAACGAGTGTCAGCACGATCGGCAGCTGCACAGGAGGGTTGAGCGAGAAACGGATGAGCGCCAGCGCCAAGATCGTCGCGTAGAAGCCCAGCCGTAGCGCCGCCCGCCCCCGCAGACCCGTCCCCCGGGGAGGCCCCCCAGGCTCCGCGTCCGCTGCGGAAGCCTCCTGGCGCGCGCCGCCGCCTCGAACCCTGTTCTGCTCGAGATTCTCCATGACGCCCCACTCCTCGAGGCGGCCGCAGAATCAAGGGCGTAACCCTTTCGAATGCAAAGAATTACGTCCGAGGTCGACCGCCGGAATCTCAAGCTAGGCCGCGCTGGCCGGCAAGGAAAGGGGTTGCGCCTCCCTATCTCTCATATTAGCATGCGAAACACATTAATACGGGGTTTGGCTTGCTCTCTAAGACCGACCAGTACGCACTCCGAGCCGTCCTCTGCCTCGCCCAGCAACCGGAGGGGTCGAGGTTGGGGGCCGCCTATGTCGCCGGTCGGCTTGGGATTCCGGCGAATTATCTCTCGAAGATCCTGCACAGCCTTGCCCGGGCCGGCGTTCTCGTGTCGGAGCGGGGGCCGCGGGGCGGGTTTGGGCTGGCGCGGCCGGCGGAGGAGCTCTCGCTGGCGGAGGTGATCGAGCCGTTCGACAGCCTCGTGCAACGACGATCGTGCCTGCTGGGTCGTGAGGAGTGCTCGGACGAATCTCCCTGCGGGCTGCACAGCCGTTGGAAATCGGCCTCGGACCCGGTAATCGAGTTTTTCAAGCGAACCGCCATCGCGGATCTGATTAAGGAAGTTGACCTATGCGAATGAATTGCGTCTGGGCTGCTGCAGTGGCCGCCCTCTTGTTTGTGGTCGCCTGTGGCGGCGGAGGGGAAGTGGAACAGGGTAGCGGAGAGTCCTCTCAGTCGGACGTGGCGGAACAGGGTGCGCCGCCTGCGGCAGCGATCGCCGGCGAGGTCGATGCGGCTCTGGCGGCGCAGGGCGAGGCGCTGATGTCGGCGCGGGGTTGCATGGCTTGCCACACGGTGGGAGGTGGCCGGCTGGTCGGTCCCGACCTGGCCGGTGTAACGGAGCGGAGAAGCGCCGATTTCATCCTGGCGATGATCGTCAATCCCGATTCGATGCTGGCCAACGACGCTACGGCCAGGGAACTGCTCGGCCAGTACTTCACGCCGATGTCGAATCAGGGGGTAACGGTGGAAGACGCCCGTGCGCTACTGGAGTTCTTTCGGCAGGCAGACGCGGCGGCGGGTCAGTAATCGGTGATCAGTGATCAGTTGAAGACCGATTCACATTCAGCAGAGAGGGAGGTCCAGGACGCTATGAGAGCGAAGAGAGCGGTTTGGGCGGCAGCAGCCTTCGCGGTCATCGCGTTGGCGATCGCAGGGCCGCAGTCGTGCACTCGTGGCCCCGCGGGTGCATCGGTAGGCGAGCTGGCGCGAGAAAGAGGTTTGAGCGAGGCGGACGTCACGGCGGCGCTGAAGACGTATATCCCGACCGGCCAGCTGGACGAGTACGTGATGTTCTCGTCCGGCGGCCACTCGGGCCAGGTGCTGGTGATCGGCGTGCCGTCGATGCGGCTGCTCAAGGTGATCGCTGCGTTCACACCGGAGCCGTGGCAAGGCTACGGTTACGGCGCCGGCGGCACAATGCAGGCGTTGGAGGGAGGCCTGGTGAATGGCAGGGAGGTCCTTTGGGGCGACACGCATCACCCGGCGATTTCGGAGACCGACGGGGAGTACGACGGCCAGTTCCTGTTCATCGATGACAAAGCGAACGCCCGCGTCGCCGTCATCTCGCTGAAAGATTTCGAGACCAAGCAGATCCTCCACAACCCGCTGATGGGCTCGGATCACGGCGCCACTTTCGTCACGCCGAATACCGAGTACGTGATCCAATCGAGCCAGTACGCTGTGCCGCTGGACGGCAGCTACGCCGACCTCAGCGAGTACCAGGAGCGCTACCGCGGCGCGGTGACGTTCTGGAAGTTCGACCGCGCGGCGGGCCGCATCGATCCGGCGCGCTCGTTCACCCTCGAGCTGCCGCCCTACTGGCAGGACCTGGCAGATGCCGGCAAGGGCCCATCCATGGGCTGGGCGTTCCTCGGCTCGTTCAACACGGAGATGGCGACGGGCGGTATCGAGACCACAGGAGTGCCGTTCGAGGCAGGAGCCTCGGCGAATGACATGGACTACCTGCACGCCATCAACTGGCAGAGGGCGGAACAGGTTTACCGGTCGGGTAACGGTGTCCGCCGGATCCAGGGGATGAGCGTGATCCCTCTGGATGTCTCGATCAGCGAAGGGCTGCTCTACCTGGTCCCCGAGCCGAAGAGCCCGCACGGCGCAGACGTAACGCCTGACGGCCGCATGATCGTCACAGCAGGTAAGCTCGATCCGCACGTGTCGGTCTATTCGTTCGCGAAGATTCAGGACGCCATCGCCAATGAGACGTTCTCGGGGCGGGATCCGTTCGGCGTTGCGATTCTCGATTTCGACGCGGTGTTGGAGGCACAGGTGGAACTGGGGCTGGGACCGCTTCATACCCAGTTCGACGGCCGCGGCGGAGCTTACACCTCGCTGTTTATTGAGACAGCGGTAGCGAAGTGGAGCCTCGAGGACTTCACGCTGAAGGAAAAGATCGGCGTCCACTACAACATCGGTCACTTGGCGGCGGCGGAGGGTGATACGCGCTCGCCGGACGGCAACTACCTGGTGGCGCTCAACAAGTGGTCGATCGACCGGTTCATGCCCGTCGGCCCGCTGCATCCGCAGAACTTCCAGCTGATCGATGTCACGGGCGAGCCGATGCAGCTGCTGTACGACATGCCGATCGGCATCGGCGAGCCGCACTACGCGCAGATCATCAAGGCGGACAAGCTCGAGCCGTGGCTCGTCTATCCCGAGGTCGGGTTCAATCCGCACGCCATGGCGTCCGATCCCGATGCGGTCGGATCGGGCGAGGAGAGAATCGAGCGGGATGGGAACACGGTGGACGTGTACATGACGGCGATTCGCAGCCACTTCAACCCCGAGCACATCAAGGTCCGGCAGGGCGATCGCGTGAGGATCTACCTGACGAGCCTCGAGACCATACGCGACGGCACGCACGGCTTGGCCATCGACAAGTACAACATCAATGTCAGCCTCGAACCCGGCGAGTCAGAGGTAATCGAGTTCGTCGCCGACCAGGCCGGCGTCTATCCCTTCTACTGCAGCGAGTTCTGTTCCGCGCTGCACCTTGAGATGGTGGGTTACCTGTTAGTCGAGCCTTGAGCTCGGGAAGGAGACCGGCGATGAGAACCAAGAACCTCTTCATTGCCGTCGCCGCTCTGACCCTGCTGAGCGGGCGCGCCCTGGTGGGCGTGCCCGCCCAGGATCAGGACGAGGATAAGGCGAAGGCAGAGAACTGGATCGCCCAGGCCGATAGCACCAAGGCGCTGGTCGAGGGTGTGCTGGCCAGTGCGATCGAGGCGGGTGCCGAAGAACACCCGGTGGCGAGCGGCCAGGTCGCCGACGCGCAGAGCTGGCTGGGCGAAGGGGCTAGGGCGCTGGCGACGGCCAAAGAGGCACTGGCGGCCGAGGACTACGAGAGGGCGGCCAACGTGGGCAACATGGCCTGGCAGTACTACGTGAAGGCAGGTACGGCTGCCGTGCTGGCCGCCAAGCTGGTCAGCGGGGGTAAACGGTGATGAGCCCAAGTCAGCTGTTTGGGGGGGAGTTGTCGCGGACTTCTCGCATGCTGGTCCTGGTCGCGGCACTTCTCCTGATCCCAGCAGCGTTCTTGCCGGTGTGGAAGATCACGTTGGTGGCCCCGCAATACCCGCAGGGGCTGTCGTTGATGATCTATCCTCACAAGGTCGCCGGCGAGATCCAGGAAGTGAATATCCTCAACCACTACATCGGGATGAAGGAAATCGAACAGGATGAATTCCCCGAGTTTCGGTTCATCCCGTTCTTGATCCTGCGCTTCCTGGCGCTGGCGGTGCTGGCGGCTTTGGTCGCACGTCTGGAGATCGGGGCGCTTGGCTGGATCGATTTCCTTGTCTTCGGACTCGTGATGCTCGTCGACTTCCAGCACTGGCTGCACGAGTACGGGCACAACCTGTCGCCCGGCGCGCCGATCGATCTGAATCCGTTCACGCCCAAGTTCATCGGCACCACTCAGGTAGCCAATTTCACCGTGATGAGCTGGCCGGCAGCCGGCGCCGTCATGATGGCACTCGCCGGCCTGCTTGGTCCGGTAGCGCTATTTGTCGAATGGCGGCGGCGAAACAACGACGCCATCTCAGACCAACAAGCTCAAGTTTGATGTTTTGGGCCGCAGTCCTCGTGATCACTCAAGCCCTCAACGTGGGTTCGGCAGGGCGGTATCCGACCATCGGGTCCGCCCTCGCCGCGGCCCGTCCCGGTGACACGATCCGAGTGGCGGCGGGGGTATACCGGGAGAAGATCGTCGTTGAGATACCGCTCGTGCTCGTCGGAGAGGGCCGCCCCGTAATCGATGGCGAGGGTGAGGGGACAGTGGTCGAGCTGAGGGCGCCCGTCGTGTTCTCGGGCTTCGAGGTCCGCGGGTCGGGCAGGATCCTGGACCAGGAAGACGCCGGCATCTTGGTCGCAGCCGACTCGTGCGTCGTCAGCGATAACTTGCTCGAGGATGTGCTGTTCGGCGTCTACCTCAAGGACAGCAGTGGCACCCGAGTCATCGGCAATCGCATCGTCGGCAAGGACCGGGCGCTGGGCATGCGCGGAGACGGGATCCGTCTGTGGAACAGCAACGATGTCCTGGTGGAGTGGAACGTGGTGAGCCGCACACGCGATGTCGTCATCTACTTCAGCCACGGTCTTGTCTTCCGCAACAACCGAGTGACGGACGGTCGCTACGGGCTGCATTACATGTACAGCAGCAACAACCTGTTCGAGCACAACGAGTTCGCACGCAACGACGTGGCGGCGTTCATCATGTATTCCTCAGACATCGTTCTGCGCGGCAACATCTTTGCGCAGGCGAGTGGACACAGCGGGTTTGGGATTGGCCTCAAGGACGCGGATCGGATCGAGGTCGAGGAAAACCTGATCGTGCAGAACCGTGTCGGGCTGTACCTCGACAACTCGCCCAGCGCCAGCGAAGCCGAGAACCGCATCGAGGGGAACATCTTCGCCTTCAACGATGTGGCGCTCGAGTTATTGCCCGCCGTGCGGCAGAACGAGTTTGCAGACAACAGCTTCATCTCGAACATGCGCGATGTTTCGGTCTCGGGGGGCGGGACGGCACTGGCCAACGGCTGGGCGGGCAATCGCTGGGACAAAGCTGCCGCTTGGGACGCCGATCGGGATGGGGAACTGGATGTCTCATACCGCATCGACCGACTGTCGGATGACCTGTTCGCCCGCTATCCGGAGCTGAGGCTGTTCGAGCTGAGCCCGGCGGCTGCGGCTCTCGATGCGTTGGGTAGGTTCTTCCCGCTTCTCGAGCCTCGACCGATCGTTGTGGATTCGACGCCGAGGCCATTGCAGGCGCGGACCACGCTGGCGGGCGTAGGGCTCGCCCGACCGCACGGTGAGCAAGCCAGGTCTTCGAGCCGAGCGCCGCTAATCGCGGCGCTGTGGCTGGGATTGGCTGGGATCTCTATTTGGGGGGTGCGGCGATGGCCGCTATGATCGAGGCGCGCGGGTTGAGCAAGCGATTCGGGTCACGGCTCGTTCTGGACGGCCTCGAGTTCGAGGTGGAGTGCGGTGGGCGCCTGGCGCTGCTGGGTCTGAACGGCGCCGGCAAGACCACTCTGCTGCGCTGTCTGATGGGCGTGCTGTCGTTCGAAGGCGCCGTCCAGGTCGACGGGGTCGATGTGGCGACGGCGGGGAAACGTGCTCGTGGCCTGATTGGCTATGTTCCCCAGCGGCCGCCGCTCTTCGCGATGACGCTCGACACGATGGTGGAGTTCTTCGCTGACCTGCGTGGGATCTCCCGCGAGCGGATCGCAGACCGCCTCGAAGCTTTGGATCTGCCGCTCTCCGAGACAGGCGGCCTGGCGCTTCGCGAACTGTCGGGCGGGATGGTGCAGAAGGCGCTACTTGGCGTGGCGCTCGCCGCCGATCCGCCGCTCCTGCTGCTCGATGAGCCGACTGCGAATCTTGATCCGCGAGCCAGAGCTGAGTTCATGCGTGCCCTCAGACGCGTGGACCGGCAGACCACGGTGCTGCTGGCTTCCCATAGGCTCGATGAAGTCGAAATGATCGCCGATCGCGTCTGGATCCTTCACGAAGGGTGCCAGGTCTTCGATGGCACGCTCGACGAATTGCGTGCCCGGGCGCACGCCGACAGCTGGCTCTGGGTGCGCACCGACCAGGAGCGCCGCGACGATGCGCGACGTGCGTTCATCGCGCGCGCCGGCGCAGCGAAAGTAGTAGCAAACGGTACAGACGTGGCGGTCCAGTTACCCGCCGCCGGCCGGGCTGAGGCGCTCTCCGAACTGCAGCATGTTGGTGTGCCGATCGATGACTTCTGGGTCGTCGGACCTTCTCTCGAGGAGGTCGTGCAGGGCTTCTTCGCTGGGGAGGGGGTAGGGTGAGTCGCTATATGGTGCTGCGCGCTCTGATTCGCCGCGAGCTAGGCGAGTCGTTGCGATCGCGCTGGTTCGTCGCCTACTCGGGGATCTTCCTGCTCGGCGCTCTGGCCCTGACTCTCTTCGGGCTGAGCGGTTCGGAGATCTACGGGTACCGCGGTTTCGCCAAGGTGATGGCCGGCCTGGTTCACCTGGCCCTCCTCTTCGTGCCCCTCATGGCGCTCTTCCCGGCCACGGCGGCGATCGCCGGCGAGCGGGAGATCGGCAGCCTCGAGTACCTGGTCAGCCAGCCGATTAGCTTCGGCGAGCTGTTCTGGGGGAAGTGGCTTGGCGTGAGTCTCGCCGTGTGGTTATCGCTCTTCTTCGGTTTCGGCCTGGCCGGCGCCGTCGCGGTGTACGCGGGCACCCCGTGGCAACTCGTCGCCCTGCTCGTCGCCCTCACCCTCTTGCTCGCTGAAGCGTTCGTCGCCGTGGGGCTCCTGTGCTCCGCGTTGGCCCGGTCACGCGCGCGGGCCACGGGTGCTGGCCTCATAACATGGATCGTCGCCATCGGCCTGGGGACCTTGGGACTGATGGGNNTGATGGGGCTCGTGCTCCGTTGGGGGCTGCCTCGCTTCGTGCTGACGCTCTGGGCCTTCGCCAACCCGGTTGAGGCGTTCCGGCTCGGGGTGATCGCCAGCCTCGACAGCGACGGCAGTCTCCTAGGGCCTGTGGGCGGGGCCTGGGTCGCGACGTTGGGTGCCGGAGGGGTGATCGCTCTTTGCTTGGCGGCCCTGGCGCTCTGGACGCTTCTTCCCACGCTGCTGGCTTGGTGGAGGTTCCGTCGGCCGCAGGCCTGGTCCGCTCTCTGATCGTTTAAGCGCAAAAGATTTCAGGCTTTCCGGCGTCACGCCTATCTACCCAAAGTCCGGTGTTGGGACACAATGCCCCTGGCGGGGTAGTGGAGGTGGGCCGAGGGTGCCCCCTGGGCCTCTGAACCGATTGTGGCGCCGGGAGTTACGCCTTGTGTATATTAGGCGGATTTGTGGCACGGAATCCGCGCAGAGGGCGGTGGGCCAGTGTGCCTGGCAGGAAGGCAATCTCTCGAATACTGGCGAAAGAGGACTGGCGAAAGAGGACGAGCGACAGTGGCGACCAAGACGCGGGCGTCGAGCGAGAAGAAGAAGCAGTCCGGCAAGGGCGGCAAGAAGAAGGGCCTTGAGATCATCCGGGTGCCGGAGACAACGGTCGAGATTGTTTCCGACTCGGGTGAGGGTGCCCAGAAGTGCGGCCAGATCTTTGGTTCGGTTTGCGCGAAGATGGGTAACGGCGCCTGGACGGTGGAGATCATCCCGGCCGAGATCCAGCCGCCGGCCCGCAGCAAAGCAGGTGGCAGCGGCAACCGGATCCGCTTCGGCACCGAGGAGATCACCAACTGGGGTGATGCGACGAACCTGGTGGTGGCTTTCAACGAGCAGGTGCTGCTGGGCCGCATCGAACTCGGCGCCTTGGCCGAAGATGCGATCGTGCTGCTGGAGAACCAATGGGCCACTCACCCGGACGAAGACATCCAGAAGGAGTGGCAGGAGGGCCTGAAGGAGCTGGCGAAGCACGATTACCGGATCGTTGAAGTCCCGATGGAAGAAGAGTGCCTCAAGATCGTCGAGGACACCCGCCGCGGCAAGAACATGTTCGCCCTGGGACTGCTCGCCTGGATCTGCTATCGAGACGTGGAGCTGATCCGCGCCCAGATCGCCCACCAGTTCCGCAAGAAGGGTGAGGAGATCTACCAGCGGAACGTCGACCTGATGGAAGCCGGCTACTCGTGGGCGGAGAAGAACCTCGATTTCCGCATCGAGGTGCCAACGGTACCGTCGGATGTGCCGAAGGTGGTGATGAACGGCAACGAGGCCATCGGGATGGGCGCGATCGCCGCCGGCATGGAGCTCTGCTCGATGTACCCGATCACGCCGGCCACCTCCGCCTCCCACTATCTGAGCGAGGTCTACGACAAGTTCGGCGGCGTCGTGCACCAGGCGGAGGACGAGATCGCTGCCGTCGGCGTCGCCATCGGCGCCTCGTACGCGGGTAAGGTCGCCTACACGATCACCTCGGGTCCGGGGCTGTCGCTCAAGCAGGAGTTTCTCGGCCTGGCTGTGATGCTCGAGGTGCCGCTGGTCGTCGTGGACGTACAGCGCGGCGGTCCGAGCACGGGGCTTCCGACGAAAGTCGAGCAGTCCGATCTACTGAGCGCCTGCTTCGGCCAGCACGGTGACGCGCCCCACGTGGTGCTTGCTCCGGCCACGATGGAGGAATGCTTCCACAGCATGATAACCGCGCGCCGTATCGCTGAGGCATTCAGGACCGTGGTGATAGTGCTTACCGACGCGAACCTGGCCACAGGCGTTCAGCCCTATCCGCGCCCACAGCTCGATCCGCGTTGGCAGCAGGCACCGGTCAGCCTGCCGCCGGTAGACGAAGAAGTGCCGCCCTACGACTGGGATCCACAAACCGGCCTCTCGACGCAACGCTACCCGGGTCAGCCCGGTGGCATGTACACAGCGACGGGCCTGGCACACAACGCGTGGAGCAAGGTCGCCTACGATCCGGAGAGCCATCAGCGCGGCTGCCAGATGCGGAGCCGCAAGATCGCCGTCTTGCAGCAGACGCTGAAGCCGCCGCAGGTGCACGGGAGCGACTCGGGCGAACTGCTGGTCGTCGGCTGGGGTAGCACCAAGGGCGCAATCGAGGAAGCGGTGGATCGGGCGCGGGCCGAGGGGCTCTCGGTCTCGTCCTGCCATCTGACGTTCCTTCAGCCCTTGCAGCCCGGCCTGAAGGAGATCTTCAGCCGCTTCGACCGTGTGATGACGGTGGAGATCAACTACAGCGACGAGCCGGACGATCCGTACATCACCGACGAGAACCGTCGCCGCGCGCAGCTGGCTCTTATGCTGAGGGCCGCGACGCTGGTGGACGTGGACTGCTGGTCGCGCGTGCCGGGACAGCCGCTGCGCCCCGGCAACATTCTGAAGGCGATTCGGCAGAGACTGGAGATAGGAGTGAAGGTATGACGCACTTGGGATGCTCGCTGCTGAGCTGTGGGGTCGTCGATGATCGCCACTTCGAGATGGAGGACTACCAGGGTGCCATCGCGCGCTGGTGTCCGGGGTGCGGCGACCACAGCATCCTGACGGCGATGCAGCGGCTGCTGGAGGAAGAGCAGCTCAAGCCCGAGGAGACGGTCTTCGTCTCCGGGATCGGTTGCTCGAGCCGCTTTCCGCACTACATGAAGACGTATGGGTTCCACGGTCTGCACGGGCGAGCGCTGCCGGTGGCGACCGGGATCAAGCTGGAGCGGCCCGATCTCCACGTGTTCGTGACGATGGGCGACGGCGATTGTTGCTCGATCGGTGCCGGCCACTGGATCCACGCGGTCCGCTATAACGTTGACATGGTGGCCCTGCTGCTCGACAACAACATGTATGGTCTCACAAAGGGGCAGACATCACCGACGACGCCGGCTACGTTCCCCAGCAACACCCAGCCGTACGGCAGCTACCTGCAGCCGCTAAACCCGCTGACGGCGACGCTCGGCGTGACCAACGCTTCCTTTGTCGCGCAGACGGCGGAGTGGATCCCGGCGCACCTGTTCGAGACCTTGAAGGCGGCTTATCACCACAAGGGATTCGCTTTTGTGCGGATCCTGCAGCGCTGTCCGGTCTACACGGAATCGATCTATCAGGATGCCGTACGCCAGCCCGACGTGATCGAGATGCTCATCCACGACGATGGGATTCACATCCCCGATCTGGATGAGATCTACAAGAACCAGATCATTCACGATCCCGGCAACCTCGACGAGGCGCGCCGGCTCGCCGAGCCATTCGACAGGTTCCGGCTCGGCATCTTCTACAGGAACGAGAAGCGGCCGCGCTACGAGGATCTGCGCCGTTTGCCTGTGCGCACGGCAGAAGAAAAGGTCGAGTTGCTAAACGAGGAGTTGGATCGATATGCCGTCTGAGTCAGATCCGCGGGTCGAGGAGGCGCTGCGCGCCCTGGCCGACCCGTTAGAGACGTACCGGTCCGCGGTGGTCACCACCGTCGAGGAAGTGCGCGGGTACCTGAGCGCTCGTCAGTCGAAGGGTGAGGAGAGAGACGGGGGCGTCGTGGCGGGACTCGGTGTGTTCGCCGCCGGGCGCATCGACTTCGAGCGCTTCGCCAGCCTGACGACGAGTGCCGCGCTGGAGGATGATCCAGACACGCTCGGCAAGGTGGAGAAGGCGTACGACATCCTCCGAGCCATCGCCTCCGGTGGCGACGATGCCTTCTGTGTGAAGGTGAAGCCGGGCAGCCGGCTGCGCGATGCGGTCGCCGGTCGCTTGGCAGAGATCGGTCGTGGCTTCGCCGCCGCCCGCCTCGCCGGTTTGGCGAGGGCGGGGAGCCTGAACTCGAAGAACGAGGACAAGCTGCTGGCTCCCTTGGGCTTCGAGCGCTGGAACCAGGCGGAGCGCCGGCTCGCCCCGCCGATCGTCGTCGAGCTGGAGGGAGCCGACCTCCACGCCGGCGACCTGGCAGAGTTCCTCGACGGGAATGTCAAGATAATCCTGGTCGTGACCGGCGACGCGGCGCCGGCGCCACTCGTCCGCCTGATCACCCCGTCGACCTTCGTGCTGCAGACCGCTGCCGGCGCGGGGCTCGCTCGTTTCGCCGCGTCGGAGGGCCCCGCCGTGGCAGCGCTCATGCCGAAGTCGGCGGCACAGTTCGTCCACGACCCGGCGGCGGGGTCGAGCGCAGCTGATCGCCTCGAGCTCGTTAGCGTGCCCGAGCGTGCGCCCAAGGAGCCGGTGGGTGGGATGAGCGTCCGCCAGCAGCTGGACGAGCTCGAGCAACTGAAGTCGCTGGCGGGCGGGCCGTCAGCCGACGGCGAGGCGGAGGAGGCCACCGCCCCGACAGCGGGACCGGTGGCGACCAAGGTGGACAAGCTGGCGGCGTGGCTGTTGAGCCAGGCCGACCTGAGCGATGTCGGATAGAGGATGGATCTAGCGGCGATTGCGGTATCCGTGGCGATTCTCGGGGGCGTTGCCCTCACCTTCGCCATCCTGATCGCCTTGGCCAACAAGAAGCTCAAGGTGTGGGAGGACCCGCGCATCGATGCCGTGTCGGACATGCTGCCCGGCTCCAACTGCGGCGCCTGCGGCTCGGCCGGCTGCCGCGCCTTCGCCGAGGAGTTGGTCGACGGGAAGGTACAGCCGGCGTCGTGCACCCAGTTGGGCGCTGAGGACGTCGTCGACATAGCTGAATACCTGGGCGTCGATGCCGGTGAGGCGGTGAAGCGGGTCGCCCGCCTGTTCTGCGCCGGCGGCTCACATGTCTCGTTGCGGCGCGCCGAATACATCGGCCTCGAGACCTGTGGCGCCGCGGCAGCCGTCGGTTCCGGCGGCAAGGGCTGCGCCTGGTCGTGCCTCGGCCTTGCCGATTGCGAGCGGGCCTGCGACTACGACGCGATCTACATGAATCACTACGGCCTGCCGGTCGTGATTCCCGATCGCTGCACGGCCTGCGAAGATTGCGTCGAAGCGTGCCCGAGAGACCTGTTCGAGGTCATGCCGATCACGCACAAGCTGATCGTGCAGTGTAAGAGCCTGCTCGAGGGCGACGAGGCGGAGGAGATCTGCAAGGTGGCCTGCACCGGTTGCGGCCTCTGCGCGACCGATGCGGCGGCGGGTCTCATCGAGATGAAGAACGGTCTAGCGGTAATCGATTACAGCAAGAACGAACTCGCGGACCTGAAGGCCATCGAACGCTGCCCGACGAACGCGATCGTCTGGGTCGAAGGCCAGCAGTTCGCCGATATGCCCCAACCCATACGGAGTGAAGTCGCATGATCCGAAAGAAAGACAAAGACGCGCCGGCCGCGCCGAGGTATCCCGGTGTCCGCACCGCCATGGACGGCAGCGAAGCCGCCGTCGCGATGGAGACTGCGGCGAGCGAGGGCGCGGGCGCTTACCCGATCACGCCGTCCACCCAGATGGGCGAAGGTTGGGCGGCCGCCGTCGCAGCCGGTAAGCTGAACGTTAACGGTCGCAAGCTGATCTTCTTCGAGCCCGAGGGCGAGCACGCCGCCGCCGCGGTCACGGCGGGCATGAGCATGACCGGCCTGCGCGCCGCCAACTTCTCCAGCGGCCAGGGCATCGCCTACATGCACGAGTCGCTCTACGCCGCCGTGGGCAAGCGGCTGACCTACGTGCTGAACATCGCCTGCCGGGCGATGACCAAGCACGCGCTCAACGTCCACGCCGGGCACGACGACTATCACGCGATCGACGATACCGGCTTCTTCCTGGTGTTCGCCAAGAACGTCCAGGAGCTGGCTGACCTGACCCTGATCGCCCATCGGATCGCCGAGCTCTCGCTCAACCCGGGTGCCTGCGCTCAGGACGGGTTCCTGACGAGCCACGTCATCGAATCGATGATGTTACCCGAGCGCGAGCTCATTAAAGAGTACCTGGGCGACCCGGCCGACATCATCGAGTCGGTGACCCCGGCGCAGAAGATGGTCTTCGGCGAGACGCGCCGTCGCATTCCCGAGCTGTTCGACCTCGACTATCCGGCGATGATCGGGGTGGTGCAGAACCAGGACAGCTACGCACAGGGCGTCGCCGCGCAGCGGCCCTTCTTCTTCGATCACGTCCAGCCCCTCACCGACAGGGCGATGGAGGAGTACTTCCAGTTGACCGGCCGTCGCTACGCACGGGCGATGGGCTACCGGCTGGACGACGCCGAGTACGTGCTGATCGGACAGGGCTCGGTGGTCTGGAACGCCGAAGCCGTCGTCGACTACCTGCGCGAGACCCGCGGCATCAAGGTCGGCGTCCTCAACCTGACCATGTTCCGTCCCTTCCCGGCGGATCTGATCACCAAGATGCTCAGGGGCAAGAAGGGCGTCGCCGTGCTCGAGCGTACCGACCAGCCGTTGGCGGTCGACCTGCCGATACTCCGGGAGGTGCGGGCCGCCATGTGCCAGGCGATCGAGAACGGCCGGGCGAAGAACGGCGTGCAGCCGCACCCGGGCCTCGCCGCCATCAAGCCCGACGAGGTGCCCGAGTTCTACTCCGGCGCCTTCGGCATGGGGAGCCGCGACCTGCAGCCCGGCGACATCATCGCCGCGGTGGATAACATGCTGCCCGACGGCAAGGGCAGGCGGCTGTTCTATCTGGGTATCGACTTCATCCGTAAGGGTACGCGGCTGCCCAAGCTCCAGATCTGGCAGGAGCGGTTGCTCGAATCGTACCCGGATATCTCGCACCTGGCCCTCGATCGGGCGGGTGACATCAACCTGCTCCCCGAGGGCTCGGTCTCCATCCGCATTCACTCGATCGGTGGCTGGGGCGCCATCACGACGGGCAAGAACCTGGCGATGACGACGTTCGAGCTGCTCGGCTGGCACATCAAGGCGAACCCGAAGTATGGGTCGGAGAAGAAAGGCCAGCCCACCACGTTCTACGGCACGCTGGCCAAGGAGCCGATCCGGCTCAACGCCGAGCTCAAGCACGTGAACGTGGTGCTGTCACCGGATCCCAACGTCTTCCGTCACTCGAATCCGCTGGCCGGGCTCGAGGAAGGCGGCGTCTTCGTCATCCAGAGCGATCTCGAGCCAGGTGAATTGTGGGAGACGTTCCCGGCTGCCGCACGACGCGAGATGAAAGAGCGGAAGCTGAAGGTCTTCTCCGTCGACGCGTTCAAGATCGCCACCGAGGAGGCCTCCGACCCCGAGCTCCGCTACCGGATGCAGGGCGCGGCTTTCATGGGCGCCTTCTTCAAGGTCGCGCCGCTGATGGAGCGCGAGGGGCTGAGCGAGGAAAAGCTGTTCGACGGGATCAGGGCCCAGCTGAACAAGAAGTTCGGCCACCTGGGTGAGCGCGTCGTCGAGGACAACCTGCGGGTGATCCGGCGCGGCTTCGACGAGGCTATCGAGCTGGACCACGCGACGCTCGAGGTCGCCGGTGACGAGACGGCGCGCACGCCGCAGATGCCAGTGGTGCTCGACGGCAGCGGCTGGCGAGACGGCTTCGGCAACCCGGGCCGCTTCTGGGAGCAGGTGGCGTACCTGTACAAGACCGGCGATGAGCCGATCGCCGACCCGTTCGCCGCGCTCAGCGCGATCCCGGCCGCCACGAGCACGATACGCGACATGACCGACGTACGCTTCGAGGTGCCCGGGTTCATCGCCGACAAGTGCACGGGATGCGGTCAGTGCTGGACGGTGTGTCCGGACATGGCTATCCCCGGCCTGGTGAACAGTGTCGAGCAGGTCATCGAGGCGGCGATCGCCTCCGCCTCCAACGGCCGTTCGCTGGACCGTATGCGCCAGATCGTCAAGCCGCTGGCCAACGAGTCGCGCAAGATCATGAAGGGCGTCCCCTTCCACAGCTTCAGCGATGTGCTGTCGCAGGCATACAAGAACGTGGCGGACAAGCTGGGTTGGGATGCGGAACGACAGAAGGCGCTGGACGAGGAATTCACTCCGGTCTACCTGGCGTTGGCCGAGTTCCCAATTGCCAAGGCGGCCCCCTTCTTCGACATACCTGAATCGCAAGAGAAGGGAAGCGGCGGCCTCCTCTCGATCACCGTGAACCCGCAGGCCTGCAAGGGGTGCAACCTCTGCGTCGAGGTCTGTCCCGACGAGGCGCTGATCACCGTGAAGCAGGACGAGGAAGTGGTGGAGAAGCTGCGGCGGAACTGGAAGCTGTGGGAGTGGCTCCCCGACACCGACGACCGCTACATCAACATCGCGAACCTCGAGGAGGGCATCGGCGTCCTCTCGTCGCTGCTGCTCAAGAAGGAGAACTACCGCTCGATGTACGGCGGTGACGGGTCCTGCATGGGTTGCGGTGAGAAGACGGGCATCCACCTCGTGCTGTCGGCGGTGAATGCCGTGGTGCAGCCGCGGGTCAAGGAGCACGTAGCGAAGCTGGAAGACCTGCTCGCCCAGCTCGACGCGAAGGCACGCGGTCTGCTCGCCTCCGATGCGGACCTCGACGCCGTGAGCGGCGAGGAGAGCAGCGAGCTCGACATCCCGCTCGAGGGTTCCAAGAAGGCAGCGGTGGAGAGGATCGCGAGCATGATCCGCGATCTGAAGGACCTCCACTGGCGTTACACGGAAGGTCCCAGTGGTCGGGGCCGCTCGGTCACGGCCTTCGCGAACGCGACCGGCTGCTCGTCGGTTTGGGGGAGCACGTACCCGTTCAACCCGTACCCGTTCCCCTGGACCAACCACCTCTTCCAGGATGCGCCGTCGATCGCGATCGGCATCTTCGAGGGTCACATGCGGAAGATGGCCAACGGGTTCATCGCGATCCGGCGCGCCGAGCTGGAATTGGCCGGCGAGTACGATCCGGAGGAGCATGAGCAGTTCTTCGCCAAGTTCGACTGGCGACAGTTCACCGACGACGAGTTCGGCCTCTGTCCGCCGATCTTCGCGGTGGGCGGCGACGGAGCCATGCTCGACATCGGCTTCCAGAACGCCTCACGGCTCATGGCCTCGGGCAAGCCGATCAGGATCATCGTTCTCGACACTCAGGTCTACTCGAACACCGGTGGCCAGGCCTGCACGAGTGGCTTCACCGGCCAGGTCTCTGACATGGCCGCCTTCGGTAAGGATCAGCACGGCAAAGAGGAGACCCGCAAGGAGATGGCGCTCATCGCCATGGCCCACCGCGGGACCTACGTCCTCCAGTCATCCCAGGCGTCACCGACGCATCTGCTGGGCGGCGTGATCAAGGGGTTACAGAGCCGCAACCCGGCGGTGTTCATCCTGCACTGTCCCTGCCCGCCCGAGCACGGGTTGGGCGACGACCAGGCGACGCAGGCCGCGCGGCTGTCGCTGGAGAGCCGGGCCTTCCCGTTCCTGCTCTACGACCCGGACGGCGGCGAAACGATGACCGACCGCCTCGACCTGGAGGGTAACCCGTCGGTCGACGACAGGTGGCCGGAGTACGAGCTCAAGTACCTGGATGACGAGGGTGCGGAGCAGACGATGGAGCTCCCGCTGACGATCGCCGACTGGGCGGCCACCGAGGCTCGCTTCAAGAAACACTTCAAGAAGCTTCCAGCCGACGTCGACGAGGAGGAGCTGGTGCCGTTCGCCGAGTACCTCGATATCCCGCAGGAAGAGCGGAACGGACAGCGGCCTTACATCTACGCCATCGATATCGAGAAGCGCCTCAATCGCCTGTCCGTCTCTGACGAGATCGTCGAGCTCGCCGAGGACCGACTGATGTTGTGGGAGCAGTTGCGGGAGATGGCTGGGCTGAAGGCGACGGACGAGGCACGCTCGATCGTCGAGGGCGAGCTCGAAGAAGAGTTCGAGAAGAAAGCTGCTGCCCTGCGCGCCGAGTACGAGGCGAAGCTGGCCGACCTCAAGACCAAGTACCCGCAGGTCGTGGCGCGGCGCCTGGCGGAAGGGTTGCTGAGGGCGGGTAACGGTAATCTGACGGTGGCAGATCTCCTGACACGCGCCGAATCGACGCCGGGTCTGCAGCCGCTGACGATGGACTTCTCGGGTCTCGACATCGGCGCGGCGCCCGCAGGTGGTGCGGCGGTGGCTGTGGCGGAGCCAACGGCTGCAACGGCTGCCGCGCCTGCCGAGGCGCCGGTCGTCGAGGAAGAAGAAGAAGGGTTGGCGATGGAGCCGTACATCGAGACGGCTCGCTGCACCACCTGTAACGAGTGCACGAACCTGAACAAGAAGATGTTCGCCTACAACGACAAGAAGCAGGCGTACATNNAGCTGCCGAGCGGTGCCCGGTGAGGATCATTCATCCGGGTACTCCGCTGAATCCGAAAGAGAAAGATCTCGAGAAGTGGATCAAACGGGCTGAGCCGTTTAACTAGTATTGGATTCAGTATCCAATATCCGATATCCAGTGATCATTTGATCAAGTGGCCTTTAAGCGCCAATGATCAATAACCGATTCGCAAGGATGATTCCTTGGAAGTAGGCTGTTGTCACTTGGCGCTTGTATACAAAGTGTGCCATGATCAAAGGGTGTTGGATATTGGATGTTCAGATCGCCAAAACCATCTGGAATAGATGCCTCGCCGACGCGGCACATTCAGACACGGCGTACACCCGCCCGAGCTCAAGGAGCTGACCGAGAAGGAAGCGATCCGTCGGATGCCGTTCCCCGACGAGGTCGTCCTTCCGCTCAGCCAGCACACCGGCGCACCGGCGAAGCCCATCGTCTCGGAGGGTGACCGAGTCGAGCGCGGCGACAAGGTGGGGGCCGCCGACGGCTTCATCTCATCTCCCGTTCACGCCTCGGCCAGCGGCACCGTCGCCGGCATCGACCTCTGGCCACACCCCGACGGCACGTACAAGCCGGCGGTCCGCATCGCCGTCGATCGGTACTCGGCGCAGGCGCCGCGCCCACGCATCGTGCCCCGCTGGGAAGGGCTGTCCCCCAAAGAGGTCGTGCAGGCCGTGCAGGACGCGGGGGTCGTGGGTCTGGGCGGTGCGGCGTTCCCCACACACGTGAAACTGTCGCCACCGCCCGACGTCGAGCTCGACGCGGTCATCATCAACGGCTGCGAGTGCGAACCGTATCTAACGACCGATCATCACATCATGGCCGAATACCCGGAACGCGTACACATGGGTATCCGCATCATGATGCATACTCTCGGTGTCGAGCGGGTGATGATCGGGATCGAGAAGAACAAGCCGGATGCCATCGAGGCGATCCGGGCGACGCTTCCTTCGGACCTCAACGTCACGGTTCACCCGCTGACGGTGAAGTACCCGCAGGGCGCCGAGAAGATGCTGATCAAGGCGCTGCTGGGACGCGAGGTGCCGTCGGGCAAGCTGCCGCTGCACGTTGGGGTCGTCGTTCAGAACGTGGGGTCGTGTGCGGCGATCGCCGAGGTCTTCGACACCGGGCTTCCGCTGATCGAGCGAATCGTGACGGTGACCGGCCTGGGCGTCAAGAAACCGAGCAACCTGATAGTTCCGGTAGGGACGAAGGTCGGTGACCTGATCGCGGCCTGTGACGGTCTCACCGAAGACGCCCACGAGGTTGTCTTCGGCGGTCCCATGATGGGTGCGCCGCAATCGAGCCTGGACACGCCGATCCTCAAGGGCGTGACGGGTGTCATCGTACTTGCCAAGCACGAGACGAAGACGAAGGAATCATACCCCTGCATCCGCTGTGGGCACTGCCTCGATGCGTGTCCGGTGTTCCTCAATCCGCAGCTGCTCGGTATGATGGCTAGGGCAGATCGCTACGAGGAGATGGAAGAGCACGATATTTGGGACTGCATGCTCTGCGGCTGCTGCTCGTACGTTTGCCCCTCGAACATTCCACTCTCACAACTCTTCCAAGTCTCGCGGACGGCGTTGCGGCGACTCAAGGCGAGGTCGGCGGCGTGAGCTCGCCGCGTCTGCTCGTCACCGCGTCGCCCCACCTGAAGGGGCCGGCCAGCACGCCGAAGATCATGTGGAATGTGGTGGGGAGCCTCGTTCCCGTGATGGCCGCCGCCGGCTACTTCTTCGGCTTTGGAGCGCTGCTGGTGATCGCCGCCGCCACCCTGGGTGCGATGATCACCGAGATGGCCTTCGGTTCCAAGGGATCGCTGGGCGATGGTTCGGCAGCGATCACCGGCCTGCTGCTCGGCCTCACGCTGCCGCCGGGATTCCCGCTCTGGATGTCGTTCCTGGGCGGTGTCGTGGCCATCGCGTTTGGCAAGCTCATCTTCGGCGGCCTGGGCCAGAACATCTTCAACCCGGCACTGCTGGGGCGCGCCTTTTTGCAGGCCGCGTTCCCGGTGGCGATCACGACCTGGCCGACGGGCGACGAGGGCTGGTGGAGTCTTAGCCCGACCCAGGCGTCGCTTCCGCTGCTGGGCGCCGAGGTAGATACGGTGACCGGGGCCACCCCGCTGGGGCTCTGGAAGTTCGAGCGGATCGCGACCGATGCGGTGGACCTGTTGACCGGCGCGATCGGCGGCTCGGCCGGCGAGACGTCCGCCTTGGTGATCACCGTTTGTGGTGGCTACCTGGCGCTCCGCAACTTCCTCAACTGGCGAATCCCGGCCGGTATCTTCGTGACCGTGTTCGTCCTGTCGGGCACTCTGTGGCTGCTCGACGCCGGCCGCTACCCGAGCCCGCTGTTCATGCTGTTCTCCGGCGGCCTGATGTTGGGCGCCTGGTACATGGCCACCGACATGGTGACCTCGCCGGTCACCGACAAGGGTTGCTGGATCTTCGGGGCGGGGATCGGTGCCCTCACCGTGCTCATCCGAACGTGGGGCGGGCTGCCCGAGGGCGTGATGTACGCGATCCTGCTGATGAACGCGATGGTACCGTACATCAACGGGTGGACACAGCCGCGTGTGTTCGGCACCCGGCTGCAGGAGGCGGCGTCGTGAACGGCGCGGGCGACGGGAACGGCGGAGAGCGCCGCGTCCTGCCGCAGGTCGGGCCGGAACGCCAGGAGGTGCCGTCCTGGCGACTGCTCGTCACGCTGGGTAGCGCCGGAGCCATAGCCGGCCTGCTGCTCGTCTTCGTCTACCAGGCGACCCAACCGGCCATCCAGGCCTACAAGGCGAGGATGCTCAGGCTAGCGGTCCAGGAGGTGCTCAAGGGGCCCGAGCGCTGGGATACGCTCTATGTCGTCGACGGCGGCCTCGTGCCGCAGCCGCCCGCCGGAAGCGACGCCGCCGACCTGGAGATGGTGTTTCTCGGCTACCGGGAAGATGGCGAGCCGCTCGGCTTTGCGATCGCCGGTGCCGAGTTCGGGTTCCAAGACATAATCGAGCTGATCTTCGGCTACGATCCGCAGACCCGCACCGTGATCGGCATGAAGGTCCTGGCGAATAAAGAGACGCCAGGCTTGGGGGACAAAATCGTAAAGGACAGCGTCTTCGTCGCTGAGTTCGATGGGCCAGAGACGCCGCTCGCCGGCGTCAAGAGCGGCCGCGCCACGGGAGCCGCCAACGAGGTGGACATGATCACGGGAGCGACGATCTCGTCGAGAGCCGTGATCGCGATCATCAATCACCGGCTTGAAGAATATGGCCCGATGATCGAGGCGTATCTGGAGGGTGCGAGCTGATGCCGAGGCAGACGACGCCGGGCCAGGACTTCACACGCGGCATCTGGCGCGAGAACCCGGTTCTCATCCAGATGCTCGGACTCTGTCCGGCGCTCGCCGTCACCAACACGGTCCTCAACAGCATCGCCATGGGGCTGGCGACCTTCTTTGTGCTGCTCTGCTCGAGCATCCTGGTCTCGAGCTTCAGAAAGCTGATCCCGAGCGAGGTGCGGATCTCGACCTACATCCTGATCATCGCCACGTTCGTGACGATCGCCGACATGACGCTCGAGGCGGTCGTGCCCGAGATCCACAAGGCGCTCGGCGCCTTCATCGCGCTGATCGTCGTCAACTGCATGATCCTCGGCCGCCAGGAGGCGTTCGCCTCGAAGAACACCGTGCCGCGCGCCATCGTCGATGCCGTCGGCACCGGGGTCGGCTTCATCATCGCGCTCCTCATGATGGGCTCGATCAGGGAAATCCTGGGGTACGGCACGTTCCTCGGGTTCCCGATATTCGGCTCCAATTACGAGCCGTGGATCGTATTCATCCTGCCGCCCGGTGGCTTCTTCACCATCGGCTTCATATTGCTGGGGCTCAACTGGTGGGAGCGCCGCAAGCTGGAGCGGGCAAGAGCCGGTGAGCCGCCGGGGGGCGTCGCCGTGGAAAGGGCCGCCTGATGGGCGAGCTGGTCTGGATCTTCGTCTCGGCGATGGTGGTGAACAACTTCACCCTGGCCTACTTCCTCGGCCTCTGTCCGTTCATGGGAGTGTCGGGCAAGATCTATACGGCGCTGCGCATGGGCGCGGCGAACATATTCGTGCTGACCGTCGCCTCGGTCTGCGCCTGGTTCCTGGACACTTTCGTGTTGCCCTACGCGCCGTTTCTGAAACTGATCTCGTTCATCCTGGTCATCGCGTCGGCGGTCCAGATCACCGAGATGACGATCAAGAAGCTGAGCCCGGCGCTGTTTCGGGCGCTGGGGATCTACCTGCCATTGATTACCACAAATTGTGCGATCCTCTTCATGGCGTGGGTCCAGGCGAACCGCGGCTACAGCTTCTTCGAGGGCTTGGCCTTTGCCTGGGGCGCCGGCGCCGGCCTGACGCTGGCCCTCGTGCTCATGGCGTCGATCCGCGAGAACCTGGAGTTCGTGAACGTGCCGGCCGTCGCTCGAGGTAACGCGATCGTCTTCATCATCGCCGGGATCCTGTCCCTGGCGTTCATGGGGTTCGCGGGCTTGTTCACTTCGTGACTTGTGGGCAGATAGATGGTTGAGCTGCTTTCCGTTCTAGGCTTGGGTTTGGCGTTCATCGGTTTCGGGTTACTCACCCGCGGGGCCGAGAGCCGCGGCTGCGGCGGCTGCCAGGCGGGCGAGTGCGACAATGGAGCGGAGAAGACATGATCGATCCTGAGCGCTCGCGGCGCTCTCTTCCGAGTCGACGCCAGTTCATCGCATTGGGGATCGGCGCGCTCGCGGTCGTTACGACCCCCAGGCTGTTGCGCCGACGCCGTGAACTGGTGCGTCGTACCGTGCCCGTCATGGGCACCATCGCCGATATAGCGGTCGCGCACAGAGACGAACGTTATGCCCAGGCTGCCATAGACGCCGCGATCGCTGAATTGCGGCACGTCGATCGGACGATGACCCGTTTCAGCGACAGCTCCGAGGTCGGTCTCGCTAACCTGAAGGCCGGCTCGGAGCCGGTGCTCGTCTCCCGGAGCACCGCGCTGGTCCTGGAAGAGGCGCTACGCTGGGCCGAGGCGAGCGACGGTGCCTTCGACCCCTGCTTGGGTAGGGCCATGGCCCTCTGGGACGTGGGGGAGCGGGCGGAACCGCCCCCCGCCGAGCAGGTCAGCGGCTTGGCCGGTCGTCGTCTGTATCGGTCGCTGGAGATCGGCGAGCTTGCCGGCGAGCCGGCGGTGCGGATCGGGGACCCCGACGCGGCCATCGATCTCGGCGGCATCGCCAAGGGCTACGGCGTCGATCGCGCCGTCGAGGCGCTGCGCTCCTATGGGATCTACAACGGGCTGGTCAACGTCGGCGGCGACCTCTACGCGCTCGGCGTCTCGGAGGACGGGGATCCCTGGAAGGTCGGGATCCGCGATCCCGACGATCCCCAAGGCCTCGTCGGGACCGTCGAGGTCAGCGATCGGCGCCGTGGCTACGTCGGGCGACTACATCCAGTACTTCCAGCACGGCGGCCGCCGCTACCACCACATGCTCGATCCCTCGACCGGCGAGCCGCGCCGTGCGGCCATGCGCAGCGTGACGGTCATGGCCGAGGACTGCATGTCGGCGGATGCCGCGGGCACCGCCGTCTTCGGGATGGCCGCCCCGGATGCGGAGCGGCTGCTAAAGCGCCAGGGACCGGACGTCAGGATCGTCCACTCGGCATAGAGGCGCCAGCGCCCGTCACCGTGTGATGACCTGGATTATCCCGGAGTTGTACTCCATCCCGAACCGCATCGTCGCCTTCCGGGGGTCGAGGTAGCGGATTTCCCGGGCGTCGCTGACGACTATTGTCCACAATTGGTCCAGGTCGCCGAGCATGTTGTTGTCGAGGAACGCCACGGGAACCACCGGTGTCGGATCCGTGACATACCTCGGAGGGCGCACCGTAAACCACTGCGGCCTCAGTCGCTCCACGGCCTCGTAAACGCTTTGCACTCTCACTTCGGCAAGCTCCGCAGCCGTGATCACGTTCGGATCCCGCCTCGGCTCAGCTGTCCCAGTCCCCGAGGCGCAGGCGGCGAGAGAGGCGGCGACAGCCAACGGTACTAATACAGAACGCATGAGACATCCCTCCCATAATCGGCGGTGACGCTTGTCCGGCAACGCCGGGTGGCGCAGATAGAATACTGGTCAGCAACTGGATTACCTGTAATCTGCCTGTCGCCCGTCGGGGTGGGCAAGTCCAATCCCCCGGCCCTGCTCGCCGGCGATCGCAAGCGAAACTGGCTATCGATTGCCACCACGCTTAGATTTGTTCAAGCAATGGGGACACCTCGCTAGGAGGTTCGGATCATGCCCGGAATCGACGTCCTCGAACTCATTGGTGGCGGGCTGGCCATCCTAGGCATCTTCACCGCCTTCATGGTATGGGCGATATTCCCACTCCTGCCGTTCATCCTCATGGGCACGGTCTACGCGCTGATCCGTTACGGCGTGCCTGCGCTGGGCCGCGCGGCGCTGGCCGTGGAGCACGGAACGATTGCCGGGGTCCGCTGGATCCTGCACCCGCTGGCGGTTTGGGCGTTGCGCGGGCCGGAACCGGCTACTGCGAGATACGGGGACGGCAGAGGCCGGCGCCGATGAGGGCGGCCTGCCGGTAGCCTGGATCACAGATCCGAGGATCGGCGTCGGAGGCGCGCACCAAGTGCGTGAACCCTCCGACGCCTATTTCATGTCGGCGACTTCAGCGGCGTTGCGACTGCGTCGTGCCCGAAGTGCTTGCAGGTCCGCTTGCTCGAGAGTATGTATTGGTTAACGACAGGAGTGGGCGGCGGGCTCACTGGCGTTGGCCAAGGAGGCATTCATGTGTATCAGGTCCCCGCGCTCCGCTATCGCTATCCTCGTCCTCCTTTTTGCGGCGTGCGCGAAGCACCAACCCGAGGAGCAGACCCCCATGGAGGGAGGCGTCGAGAGTCGAGACGGCGCCTACATCATCTCTGGCGATGCTCTCGATGACTGGGAGGGCTCAGTGCTCAGTGCCCTCCGGGGAAGGGTGCCTGGCCTGAAGATCCTGGTCCACCGTGGTGGGCAGTGCCCGCAGATCACTCTCCGCAGTTACGCGACGTTCGAGACCGTCGTGAACCCCCACGTCTACGTGGACGGGACGCGGATCGGGGACACTTGCATCCTGGAGTCGCTGCGGACCCGGAACGTGGAGTCGGTAGAGGTCTACCCCATGGGCTTCACCAAGCGTCCCGGCTACGGCATGCACGCCTACGGCCTCATCCTGGTGTTCATGCGCTCCGGATAGGCCGGCGGGCGACCCCTCTCAGCGGATCGAACAGGACGCCCCCCGTAGGGAACTACGGGGGGCGTCCTGTTCGAAGGGTGATCGGTGATGCGCTCTAGTTGGGCGCTACGGGGTAGGCAACATCCCACCAGACCCGTGTGACCAGGTCGTCGGACCCGCCCATGTTCGTGACCGCAGCGGACCAGTTCGCTTCGTTCAACGACTGCTCGATGGGCGGGTAGTGGAACCGGGTCGGGATCTGGGTCAGGAGTAGGTCCCGCCCCGGCGTGTTGTAGGGGTAGTCGGTCCGGCGCTGATCGGCCCACGACTCCGAGCCGTTCATGTAGAGCGAGATCCACTTCTGGACATAGATCGAATTCAGCCCGTTGTAGGCGACCTCGGGCTGCGCCAGATAGGTGGTGATCTCCGTGTCCGTAGGACCGACTCCAAACTCGTCGTACTGATTCATGTTCGCCTGGATGCCCTCCGTGTACAGCGCGGCCGGATCCCCGCCGATCCATCCCCTCTCGGCCGCCTCGGCCTGGAGGAAGAGGACCTCGGAATAGGTCATGATCATAGTGGGGGTGGCAGCGCCGTCCCGCCGCCAGAAGTTGCCTTGCCTGGAGAACCATGCCAGCGACTGGCCCTCTGGAAGGTCATCCCATCCGTTCTGGTGGCCGCGGTACTCGCCGTCGATTTCAGCGGGCTCCGCGTAAAGGGGCAGACGCGGGTCGCTTAGATTCTTCAGCGTGTCCACCAGGGCACCGCTGATCCCGGTGTCGTCCCGTACTAGGTAGTTCTCGTAGAAAGGGTTCTCGTACGGAGACCCCGGCCAGCGGAGCATCGCGTTGTCTACGTTGCTCTCGAACCCGCCGGCGTTATACGCGGCCACGAACTCGCTCTGTGCCGTGGTCAGATCCACCTCGGAGAGCCGCATCGCCAAGCGCATGCGCAGCGAGTTGGCAAACCGCCGCCACAGCTCGTAGTCGTTGCCGTAAATCAAGTCGCCGGCGCCGAAGCCATTTGGATAGACGTCGGAGGCGGCGGGGTTCTCGAGCGCCTGAGCGGCAGCGGTCAGCTCTGCGAGCAACCCCGCGTACACGTCCGCCTGGGCATCGTAGGGCGGCGCGGTGTTCTCCGCGCCCTTCAGCGCCTCTGAGTAAGGCACGTCGCCCCAGAGGTCGGTGACGATGTGGAAGATCCAGGACTTCCAGATCCTCCCCACCGCCTGGATGTTGACATCCTGGGCCTCCGCGCCTTTGGCGATCGCCGTCTCGATGTCCCGCAGCGGCCCGGCGTAGAAGTTGTTCCAGTAAATGTCCATTCTAGCGGGGCGTACCAGGCCCTGCTCCTCATCCGGATACTGGAGCTCGACGACGTGATAGGACCAGACACTGGTGTGTACCAGCATCAGATAGCCGCCCAAAGCCTGCGACACGCCGGCCTGGATCGACTGCGGCAGCAGAACGGCGGGTGACACATCCTCAGGCGCGTTGGGGTTCTCGTTGATTGACAGCGGCGGCTCGCAAGAGCCTACGGCCCAGACGAGCCCGACGACAAGTGCCATACAGGCAAGATTTTTCCTAGTCATTTTAGTCGCCTTTCTCATAATGAGCCGTTTACCACAGTGTGATCGAGAGGCCATAGCTCCTAAAACTCGGAACCTGGCCGAACTCGATGCCCTGCACGTTGCTGGCGTCAAACGCCGTCTCCGGATCGATGTTGTGGGCCTTGGACCAGAGGAACAGGTTCCGGCCGATCAAGGACACGTTCGCACCGTTGAAGCCCAAGAAGCTCACGAACCTTCCAGGGATCTCGTAGGTCAGCCGGAGCTCGCGCAGCTTCATGTAGGTGGCATCGACGATGGACGCTTCGGGTGTGCCATAGTTGTCACCGAAATGGGATTGCGGGCAAACAGTGACGTCGTTATCCCCGTCTCCGTTGATCGAGCCGTCGGGAAGGACGCCCCGCACCGTGACCCCCGGTGTGCACCAGTCTTCCTCGCGGCCCTCGAGCGTGGACTCCAGCACGCCCGCGTACTCGCCGAACCAGTCGGTGACGGAGAAGATGTCGCCACCCCCACCCTTCTGGCCGTCGAGCAGCACGCTCAGCTCCCAGGGACCGTAGCTGAACCGGTTCTGGATGCCGCCGATCCAGTCGGGGTTGTAGTTGCCGAGGATCCGCCGCACCGGGTCCCTTTGCCGCCTGCCACTGGCGGACAAGATCAGGGTTCCATCGGGTTGGCCGGCGCAGATATCCGTGTAGGCCTCTGCTGTCGGCCCTACTCCGCAACGGAGGTAGCCGTTTGCGAACAGGACGCCGTACGGCTCGCCCAAGCGGGCCTCGACGTTGAGGCTCCAGTAGGTGCCGAGGACCAGGGTCCTCAGGGAGTCCCCAGCTTCCGTCACGTAAAGCTCTGTGACTTCGGAGTTGTTCTTGCTCCAGTTTACGGTCACATCCCAGTTGAAGCCGTCGGTGCTGCGGATCGGGTTCGCCCTGAGCAGCAGCTCCCAGCCGTTGTTCTCTACCGCGCCGGCGTTTAGCAGCTGTTCGGTGAAGCCGCTGGTCCGCGAGATCTCGACGGGCATGATCTGGTCGGTCGTCTTGTGACGGTAGTAGGTGAGCACGAAACCGAGGCGCTCGTCGAAGAAGCCCAGGTCGGTCCCGAATTCCCACGCCGTGGTCTCCTCGGGCTTGAGGTCAGGGTTCGCAATCCGGTTGGTCTCCGCGAATAGCGGGATGCCGCCCCACAGCTGCTGGCCGTTGAATACGGCAGCGAGCTGGTAGGGGTCCGCATCGTTCCCCACCCGGCTCCAGCTTGCCCGCACCTTCCCGGAACTGAGGATGTCGCTCCGGAGGTCGAGGGCCTCGGTGAAGAGAAAGGCGGTGGAGGCCGAGGGGTAGAAGTACGAGTTGTCCCCGTCGGGGAGCGTGGACGACCAGTCGTTGCGGCCGGTCAGGTCCAGGTTGAGCCAGCCCTTGTAGTTCAGGGTCAGGGCGCCGTAGCCGCTCCGAACCTCCCGCTCCGCGACATAGTCCCACGGATTGGGGGTCACCCCTGCGTTGTCGATCGTGAAGATGTCTGGCGCCGCGGCGAGCCGGGCGACCGTGACCCCGCTTGCCTCGTACTTGTTCTTGCGGAGGTTTACGCCGGCCGTCACGTCCATGGTGAGGTCGGGCATCAGGTGCCGGCTGGCGCTCAGGATGAGATCCCAGTTCGTCTCGGAGCGGTACTGTGTCTCCTCGCCGAAAGACCCCGCTCCCTGATCGTCCAGGCTGTTGGGAGCGATAACGCGTTTCCGGTGGTGCCGATACCAGTCACGGCCGACCCGCGCCGAGGCGGTGAGCCAGTCGGTGAGCTGGTAGCTCAAGTTGATGTGACCGAAGACCCGGTCCCGCTCGTCGGCGTTCCAATTGACGAGCTGCTCCCAGAAGGGATTGTTGTGGTAGTTGTAGTTCCAGTTGTACTGGGCGTTCAAGGTGCAGGGGGTCGGCTCATCGCCATGACACCGGTAATCACGGAGCGCCTCCATGTCCACCTGTCGGCCGAACCAGATGAACGACTGCATCGGGTTGTCCTCGTCGTACCCGGTGCCGGGTCGGTTGTCCCAATTCGCATCGATGTAGTTCACCGAGGCTTCGGCCTCCAGGCGATCCGTGATCATGGCCCCACCCTTGACCGCCAGAGATATCTGGCCGTTCTCGGTCCCCGGCATGGTCCCCCGCAGCTGCCGGTTGCTGAGGGAGAGGCGCACGTGGCTGTTCTCGCTGCTCCGCGTGACGGCCACGTTCGAATTCATCGTGTAGCCGGTCTGGAAGAAGTTCTTGACGTTGTCGGGATGGGCTACCCACGGCTGCTGCGGACCCGTGAACTGGTCGATCGGTCGCCCGTCGAGCTTGGGACCCCAGCTCTCGTCCACGAAGTCCCAGAGGCCGCCGCCCGCGCCGTCGACCCAGTTGAACTCGCCGAAGATCCCCTGACCGTACTCGTCCTGGTAGTCCGGCAGGCGCAGGACCGTCTCCGCGGTGAGGCTCACGTTCGCCGTCACACCCAGCCCGGTGGCCTGGGCGCCCCGACCGGACTTGGTGGTGATCACGACGGCGCCGTTGGCCGCCCGCGAGCCGTAGAGCGCCGTGGCAGCCGGGCCCTTCAGCACGCTGACCGCCTCAATGTTCGCGGGATCAATGTCCTGGATCGCGTTCCCGTAGTCGATACCGCCGTATCCCGCGTTATCTGTGCTGTTCCCGTTGGTGGTCGAGGTGTTGTCGAGCACTACTCCGTCGACGATGAAGACCGGCTGGTTCTCGCCCGTAACGGAGTTCGCGCCTCGGATCACGATCCGCGCGGAACCTCCGACAGGTCCGGCGTTCGTGACGTGGACGCCCGCCACGTTGCCGTGGAGGGTGTTGACGACGTTCACATCGGGCACGTCGGTGATGTCCTCGCCCATGAGGTCCTGCACCGCGTAGCCGAGCGACGCTTTCTCGCGCCTGAGGCCCAGGGCTGTGACCGTGATTCCTTCAAGGCCGACAGGCGAGATCGCCATCATGATATCCACCTGGTCGGACACCGGCGCTTCCTCGGTCCTGTAACCGAGATACGTGAAGACCAGCATCTCGGCGTCCGCGGGCACGCGTAGGGAGAAATACCCCCGGTTGTCGGTTACCGTGGCTATCACGGTGCCTTTCACACCCACGTGAACGCCCGCAAGCGGTTGCTGCGTGTCCTCCACCGTCACGCTCCCCGTCACGGTGCGCATCTCCTGCTGAGCGCTTAGTGCCGAGGGCAGCAGCAGGAAGGCGCTGAGGAGAAGCAGCGTTTTTACCCCAAGTCGTTGCATGAGTCCCTCCAGTGATTGGAACCAGTGAGGCCGGCGGTATACTGTTTAGACAGCGAAGCTCGGTCGCGCGACAGGCGCGAGCGTCAGGCTACCGCCGAGTTGGGCTTGTTTCGGAGATGTATAGGAAACCACCTGCCCAGGAGGCCGTCCGCTCTTCGCAGCAGAACGTCGCGATGATCGGGACCAACGCTCCCTGCACTGCTCTCGGCAAGAAACGCTATCACCGCGGGCATCCCCCTGCACGCGTTCAGCACTATCTCCTATGACGTGGTGGTCGGGCAAGTGCAAGCTAACGCCGGGGGACACGAGCTGGCAAGCCCTATCACAAGTAGTAGTTACTATTATTTGGGTGCCATGGCGAGCATCCCCTGGAGGTCGACCCAGTACGGCGCGCCCGCTCTTACGAGGAAGCCCTTCAGTCGCTTGCCGAGCAGGTGTGGCCCCCCTCAACCGTGGCAGATTGGTGCTGGCCGCTTGGTCAAGGAACCGAACCGACTATTGTCGGCGAGCCGTTCTCAGAGCTTGCTGGCTTCTTGACAAGGTCCGACCCGACGTTCAGTTTTTTAACGACCGTTCAAGTCAGCCCCGAGAGGAGTATGCCGATGGGCGACGGCCGCGCGCCGAACACTCCCTCACCATACATCCGCGAGAAGCGGCGGCGGCGTCGGGCCGAGATTCTCCACGCGGCGCTGCAGGCCTTCCGCGAGAACGGCTATCACACGACGACCCTCGATGACATTGCCGAGCGGCTCGGCGTCCGTAAGACGGCGCTCTATCACTACTTTCCCGACAAGGAATCGATCCTCTACGAGTGCCACCGCGAGTCGCTGGGCGAGATCGCGCGGATGATCGAGGAGGCGGAAGCTTGCTGTGAGCGTGCCAGCGAGAAACTCGCATATCTCATCCGGGAACACGTGCGGGTGATGACCGAGACGCTGGAAGGCTCACCGCTTGCCTTCGAGGTTCCGGCGCTTTCTCCCGAGCGTCGCGCCGAGATCATCGCGGCGCGCGACCGCTACGAGCGAGTGCTCCGTGATCTTGTGCTGGCAGGCATTCGGGAGGGCGAGTTCCAGCAGGTCGATCCCAAGGTCGCGGTGTTCGCGATCCTGGGCGCGATCAACTGGATCGCCCGCTGGTATCGGCCGGAGGGCGCTATTCACGCAGACGAGCTAGGATCCAAGTTCGCCGACTACCTGGTCGGCGGGTTGATGTGTCGGCAGCCGGGCTGAGGAAGTTGGAAGCGCCGACTGCAGATGCGAGCACGTTTCAGAAATCGCCGTAAGGGCGGTGGGGGTGACTCATGAAGGCAGTACGGTTTACCGAGGTAGGCGCACCCCTGGTGATCGAGGAAGTCCCCAGGCCGGACCCAGGCGCGGACCAGGTCCTCGTGCAGGTAGCCGGTTGCGGCGTGTGCCACACGGACATCGGGTTTTGGAAGGATGGCGTTCCCACCAAGCAGGGGCCGCCGCTGACGCTCGGTCACGAGATTAGCGGCACGGTGGTCGAGGCCGGATCGCAGTTCGATTCTCTGTTGAACCGGGAGGTGATCGTCCCGGCGGTGATCCCATGCGGCGCCTGTGAGCTGTGCAAGGAGGGTCGCGGCAATATCTGCCGGGGCCAGATGATGCCGGGCAACGATATCGACGGCGGCTTCGCCGAATACGTCGTGACGCCGGGTCAGGGACTCTGTGTGGTCGAGGATAAGGGAGGTTACGAGCTACCCGAGCTCTCGGTCATCGCCGACGCGGTCACCACGCCCTACCAGGCCATCGTGCGTAGCGGGTTACGCGAGGGTGATCTGGCCATCGTCGTCGGCGTGGGCGGCGTGGGCACCCACTGCGTGCAGGTCGCCGCGGCGTTCGGCGCCCATGTGGTCGCGATCGATGTCGACGACAAGAAGCTGAGCGCGGTGGCCGATCATGGTGCTGGGCTCACACTAAACTCAGCCGAATCCGACTTCAAGGCGATCAAGAAGCAGATCGGCGGGCAGGCGAAAGAGTGGGGCTGTCCCGGCCACAGCTGGAAGATCTTCGAGTGCTCGGGTCAGCCGGGTGGCCAGGATACGGCTTTCGGTTTGCTGACCTATGCTTCGACGCTGCTGGTGGTGGGTTTCACGCTGGCCAAGCGGGAGGTCCGGCTCAGCAACCTCATGGCCTTCGACGCCACGGTCCAGGGCACGTGGGGCTGCAAGACGGAACTCTACCCGGAGGCGCTGAAGCTGGTGATCGAGGACAAGGTCACCTTGAAGCCTTTCATTCAAACCTATCCGATGAGTGAGGCGCCTGATGTGATTCAGCAGGTCGCCGACCACAAGATCGATAAGCGTGCAATTCTGATTCCAGACTGGGCGTCGTAAGGAGGGCCGACCGATGCTGAAGAGCCATACACTCCTTGATGGATTGGAATTCAAGGAGATCCAGTACGAGCTACGCCCGGCGCGCGATTTCTCGGGGGCGCCGGTAGAGGGGCTGTTCAATGCCTGGATCGTTCTCGACAACCCGAGCCAGCTCAACAGCTACACGACTGGCGCGGTCAAGGAAGTGATCCTGGCGTTCCGGCAGGCCAGCATGGACCGCAGCGTCGTGGCGGTCGTCTTCACGGCGGTGGGCGACAAGGCGTTCTGTACCGGCGGCAATACCAAGGAGTACGCCGAGTACTACGCCGGTAACCCGCAGGAGTACAAGCAGTACATGCGTCTGTTCAATGACATGATCGACTCGATACTGCGCTGTGACAAACCGGTGATCAATCGGGTCAACGGGATGCGGCTGGCCGGCGGCCAGGAGATCGGCATGGCCTGCGATTTCACCATCGCCGCCGATACCGCGCGCTTCGGCCAGGCCGGTCCCAAGCACGGCTCGGCCCCCGACGGCGGCTCGACCGACTTCCTGCCCTTGTACGTCGGCTTCTCGCGGGCCATGGAGAGCGGTGTGCTGTGCGAGATGTGGAGTGCTCACAAGGCGCTGTTCATCGGCCTGATCAATCAGGTGGTTCCGGTGATGAAGGTCGACGGTGAGTGGATCCCCAACCCGATGGTCGTCACCGACCGCTTCGTCGACGAGTTCGGCAACATCGTCTACGGCGACTTCAAGGGCGGCGCCCAGCGCGAGGCGGCCAAGGAAGTTATGGGCAAAGCGGAGACCGATCTCAGTAAGCTGGACGAGGCGGTCGAGGTTCTCTGCACCAAGATCCTGATGCTGATGCCGGACTGCGTGTCGAAGACCGTGAACGGTCTGCGCAAGCACAAGCAGTGGCACTGGGACAACACGAACGTGACGAATCGCGAGTGGCTGGCACTCAACATGATGACCGAGGCGAAGGCCGGCTTCCGAGCCTTCAACGAGGGGCCGAAGGGCAAGCGCGAGGTGGACTTCATCAAGCTGAGACAGCTGTTGGCCGAGGGCCACCCCTGGGATGACGAGCTGATCAGGGCTATTTCGCCGCAGTATCAGCAGGGTGGCTGACAGGCCGGTGGAAGGAAGGACGAGGTCATGGATCTAGGCTTGCAAGGCAAGAGCGCCATAGTCACCGGGGGCAGCCTCGGCATAGGCTCGGCCATCGCCCTGGGGCTGGCGCGCGAAGGCTGCGACGTGGCGATCAACTACCGCCGTCACGACGCCGAGGCCAAGAAGGTAGTGGCCGAGATCGAGGCGCTGGGCCGGCGCGGACTCGCGATCAGGGCCGACGTCTCGAGCTACTCCGATGCCCAGAACATGGTGGATACGGTCGTCGGCGAGTTCGGGCGCCTCGACATCATGGTCTGCAACGCCGGCATCAACTGGGACGGCGTGATCTGGAAGATGACGGAGGAGCAGTTCGACACCGTCATAAACGTGAACCTCAAGGGCTACTTCAACTACAACAAGGCCGCTGCCATCGTCTTCAAGGACCAAAAGAGCGGCAAGATCGTGAACATCTCATCCATCAATGGACTGAGGGGTAAGTTCGCACAGGTCAACTACTCTGCGTCGAAGGGCGGAGAGATCGCCATGAGCAAGTCGTTGGCCCGCGAGCTCGGCAAGTTCAACGTGAACGTCAACGTGGTCGCGCCAGGCATGGTCATGACCGAGATGGCCGAGGGTATCCCTCCCGAGTTCCTCACCAAAGCCATGGACGAGACGGCGCTCGGGCGGTTCGCTACACCGGACGAGTGCGCAGACCTCGTGGCGTTCCTCTGTTCTGATAGGGCGCGCCATATCACGGGTGAAGTGATCAAGATCGACGGCGGCCAGTACATGTAGGCGGTGCTATGACTAGAGTCGGAATCGTTGGCGTCGGACACGGTGTCTTCGGGCGTCGCAGCGACGCCACCGTGCAGGAACTGGCCTTCGAGGCCTTTCGGGACGCCTTGAACGATGCGGGCATCGACCGGGATGCCATCGACGCGTCGGTGATCGGTTCGGTACCCGAATACCACAAGCAGCGTTCGCTGGCCGGCGTTATACAGGAGTATCTCGGGCTGGTGCCGAAGCCGACCTGGCTGACCGAGGTGGCCTGCGCATCGGGTAGCGCCGCCATGCGGACGGCGTGGATGTCGATCAAGGCGGGCGTGCACGATATCGTGGCCGTGATCGGCTGCCAGAAGATGACCGAGCTGTCGACGCCGGAGATCCTGGCGCTCATGGGCCGGGTGGGTGAGGTGCAGTGGGAGTCGGGCTTCGGAACCACGTTCCCCGGTTACTACGCCATGTTCGCCAAACGGCACATGCACGAGTTCGGCACCACGCGCGAGCAGCTGCTCGACGTGGCGGTCAAGAACCACCACTACGGCGCGATGAACCCGTACGCGCTGTTCAGAAAAGAGATCACCAAGGAGAAAGCCACGGCCTCGGAAGACGTGGCGACCCCGTTCCAGGTCTACGACTGCTGCGCCAACGCCGACGGCGCCGCCTGCGTCATCCTGGCGAGCGAAGGCCGGGCGCGGGAGATCGCGAAGGTCCCGATCTGGCTGGACGGTATGGCGTGCGCCACGGCCAGCATGTCGGTCCTCAGACGGCCGAGCCTGGTGGGCCTGCCCAGCGCCGAACGGGCCGCGGCCGAGGCCTACGAGATGGCCGGTATCGAGCCCGGTGACGTCAAGGTGGCGGACGTGCACGACTGCTTCACGATCGCCGAGATCATGGCCTACGAGGACCTGGGCTTCTGCAAGAAGGGCGAGGGCGGACCGTTCGTCGCCGATCGCCAGACCTACGTCGGCGGGAAGGTGGCGGTGAACGTGGATGGCGGCCTGAAGGCGAAAGGCCACCCCATCGGCGCCACCGGCGTGTCGATGACCTACGAGATCGTCAAGCAGCTGCGCGGCGAGGCCGGGGAGCGCCAGGTCCCCGATGCCGACGTCGGCCTGACCCACAACGTCGGCGGCATCGGGCAGTACTGCTTCGTACAAATCCTGAAGAGGGATTGAGCAAATGTTCAAGTGGTTTGGCAAGGTCAACTACACGCCGTACACCAAGGTCAACGACTTCGCCCGGCATCTGAAAGACGGCCACCTCATGGGCTCTCGCTGCAAGAGCTGTGGCGCCACCTCCTTTCCGCCGCGGGCCGACTGCGATTCGTGCATGAGCGGTGACTTCGAGTTCGTCGAGCTGAGCGGCAAGGGGAAGCTGCACACGTTCACCAAGATCGTGGCTGCGCCCACCGGGTTCGAGGATGTGGCGCCCTACGTCGTGGGCGTCGTCGACCTGGAAGAGGGTGGTAAAGCGCTCGCCTGGTTCGGCGACAGTATCGCGGAAACGTCGATCGCGATCGGCATGGACGTCCAGATCGTACCGCGGATCTTCGAGGAGCTAGAGGACATTAAGGTTTACTACAGCCTCGAGCGGCCGGGGACGACGTGGTCGAAGGTATAGTCGGGTCGAGAGTAGAGCACAGGCAAAGAGAGGCAGCGTGGTACCATGACGATTCGGACAGCGGTCGAGGACGGTCTCGGGCGGCTCGTACTGAGCCAACCACCGCTCAACATTCTCACCCGGGACCTGCTGGCGAGCCTGCGGCAGGAGCTGGAGCGGCTGGCGGCCGAGCCGTCACTTCGCGTGCTGATTCTCTCGGCCGAGGGGAAGCACTTCTCGGCGGGCGCCGACGTCGGCGAGCATCTTCCGCCTACCTACGAAGAGATGATACCCGAGTTCGTCGATACGATCGCCGCGATTGACGCGTTTCCTCTGCCTGTCATCGCGGCGGTCCAGGGACGCTGTCTCGGTGGCGGGTTCGAGCTGGCGATGGCGGCGGACATCATCGTCGCCGCTGAGGGTGCCAGCTTCGGGCAGCCCGAGATCCTGCTCGGCGTCCTGCCTCCCGCCGCCTGCCCACTGCTTCCCGACATCTGTCCGCCCGGCGTGGCCGCCGAAGTCGTGTTCACTGGTGATCCGCTGAGCGCCGAGGATGCGCTGCGGGCCGGTATCGTGGCGCGCGTCGTCCCAGATGCCGAGCTGGAGGGTGCGTCGCTCGAGCTGGCGGGGCGCATCACGCGCCATAGCGCTGCGGCGCTGCGGGTGGCCAAGCGGATGCTGTGGGGAGACCGGCAGGACAGGCGTGCCGCCGCCCTCTCGCGGGCCGGCGCGATGTACAACGATGAGCTGATGAAGACCAAGGACGCGCTGGAGGGGCTCAACGCCTTCCTCGAGAAGCGCCAGCCCACGTGGAGCCACGAGTGACCTGAGCGCGCCGGCCTCATAAGGAGGAAGCGGATGTTCGAGCAGCTCCGGGATTGGGAAAGAAACCGCCACGACTACGCCAAGGCCTGGAAAGAGCGTACCGGCGGTAAGGTGCTGGGCTACTTCTGCACCTACGTCCCCGAGGAGATCCTGCACGCAGCGGGAGTGCTCCCGGTGCGAATCCTCGGCAGCCACGAGCCCCAGGACGTTACCGAGCCCCACATCTTCGGCATGTACTGTCCCTTCTGCCGCGACTGTCTGGCCCAGGGGCTCAAAGGACGCTACGACTACCTCGATGGGATCATGATCGCCCAGTCGTGCCTGCACATCCGCCAGGCGTACACCTCGTGGGAGAAGCACCGGCCACGGGAGTTCAGCTACTACCTCCCTATGCCTAACCATGTCCAGAGCCCGCGGGCGCTGCCCTATCTGACTGGTGAACTCGTCCAGTTCAAGACAGCGGTCGAGCAGTGGACGGGTAAGACCATAAGCGACGTCGACCTCGACAACGCCATCGAGGTGTACAACGAAAACCGGCGGCTGATGCACGCCGTCTACGACTTACGGAAGGGCGAGAATCCGCCGCTCACCGGCGAAGAAGCGATGGAAATGGTCATCGCTTCTCAAATGACCGAAAAGACCGAGCACAACAGGGAGCTCAAGAAGGTGCTGGACGGGCTCGCGGCGCGACGAGACGGTCGGCAAACCGGTGTCCGTCTCATGATCATCGGTAGTGAGGACGACGACACCGAGTTCATCAATATGGTGGAGTCGTGTGGTGCGACTTTCGTCGTCGACGAACACTGTACCGGCACGCGCTATTTCTGGAACGAGGTGGAGCCGCGGGAAGATCGGTTGGAGGCCATCGCCGCGCGCTACATCGATCGTGTCCCGTGCCCCTCGAAGGACTGGGTGGAGCGCATCAGGATCCCGCACATACTAGAGCTCGCCAGGGGGTGGAAAGTCGACGGGGCCATCGTCATGCAGCAGAAGTTCTGTGACCCGCACGAGCTCGACACACCCGCCGTACGTAAAGCGCTCGAGGATCAGGGCATCAAGACGCTGTTCCTCGAGTTCGATGTCACCGTACCGATTGGGCAGTTCAAGGTGAGGGTCGAGGCGTTCCTCGAGATGTTCGCCGAGGAAGACCTCTTCGACTAGCGAGACCGAGAATGGCCAGCAAGCAGACTTACGAAACCAGACCGCTGGAGTGCTGGGGCAAGGCGAAGGAGATTCGCGAGAACTTCTACCGAGATTACGCACAGGCCCACGAGAAGGGTGGGATCAGGTGGGCCGGCGGCGCCTGGACCTTCGGTGCCATCCCCTGCGGTCTCGGCGATGACGTCTATAGCCTGACCAGCGAGCCTTACGCGGCCTCGATCGCTGCCGACAAGGAGTTCTCGATGCGGTGCCTGGAGGCCGCCGAGCGGGCGGGCTACGCGCGCGATCTCTGCTCCTACATGCGCAACTACTGGGGCTCGGTCATCCTCGACGAGTACCTCTGGGGCGGCCGCTTTCCCAAGCCGGACTTCATCTGGCAGGACCATATCTGCTGCAGTCACGCCAAGTGGTATCAGGTGGTGTGTGATCTCGAGCCGGGTATTCCGAGTTTCTGCATCGACGTCGCCGTGGGGCCGGCCGGAGACCTGAACGACAACAAGCTGGATTACGTCGTCGGTCAGATGCACGACGGCATCGAGTGGATGGAAAAGGTTACCGGGCGTGAGTACGACGATGGGAAGTTGATAGAGGCGGTTAACGAAGAGTGCCGTTCGACGTCGCTCTGGGCCGATATCTGCTGCCTGAACAAGGCGGTGCCGGCTCCGCTGGAAGAGAAGACGATGTTCTCGCTTTACGTGCTCGGCACATTGATGAAGCACAGCAAGGTCGTGGCCGATTTTTATCAGGAACTTCGTGACGAGGTCGCAGAGCGGGTGCAGAGGGGGATCGCCGCGATCCCCAACGAGCGCTGCCGGCTGATGTCCGACACACAGCCGCCGTGGGGCTTTCTCAGCCTGTTTCGCTACCTCGAGGAGTACGGCGCCATCTCGGTGGGGTCGCTGTACACGTTCGGCCTGATCGGCGTGTGGGAGGAGATGCCTGACGGCAGCTGGGGGCCCCGTACGACGCCGCGGGAGCGCGGGATCGAGATCAAGGACCGCGATCAGGCGCTGCGCATCCTTGCGGAGTGGAACTTGAACAAGCCCGAATGGCAACACTTCTACTCGCCGCATCTCAAGACCGAGATGATGGTTCGCATCGCCAGGGAGTGGTCGCTCGACGGCGTGCTGCTCCACTACAACCGCGGTTGCGAGGGTCTGAGCCTGGGAATCGCCGAGAACCGCCTGGGACTGATCGAGGCCGGCTACCCGGTGATGACCTTCGAGGGCAACATGGGGGACGAGCGGGAGTTCGACCTGGCGCGGACCAAGGCGCGCATCGACACCTTCATGGAGACCCTGGGCTACGCGCGGAGCTGAGGAGCCGGGAACGCTCATGATTACTGCAGGAATCGACATGGGATCGAAGACCATTAAGGTCGTGATCCTTCGAGACGAGGAAATATTAGGCAAGAGCATCGCCTTGGCCGGCTTCGAGAACCGGGAGGCGGCCGAGACGG
>JABAOH010001615.1_pt1 | contig 48523 bp, 49 predicted proteins | sample 7062181 | NCBI WGS metagenome assembly JABAOH01 (sample SAMN14538630, study PRJNA623070) | marine sediment metagenome | biome: marine biome [ENVO:00000428]; feature: marine pelagic biome [ENVO:01000023]; material: deep marine sediment [ENVO:00002113]; isolation source: pool of 5 deep marine... | reverse complement strand
TTAACTCGGCTTCCTACCTTGGGTCCCTCGTTGTCTCCCGCAATGTGGCTTTGGCATACTTATTGATGCGTTTGCTGTCATACTTCATCTGGATTTCGAAGAGGGCCAACGCCTAGTGAAACCCAGCGTTTACATCGCCTCATCCCAGCCTGGCACTTTGGGGAGCTGAAGGACGTGGGGCTTCCCGCGACTTCATGATGTCAAACGGGGAGTCTACATTAGAGAATCAATTCGGCAAATCCGTATAGACTGTAGTGCTTTCCCCCTACTTCAAGGGTTCCATGCACAATGCTCATGGCGAACCCACCTATGATCCAGCCCTTGATAACCTTGAATTCCCTGGTATCGATGCAGAATGATGCGGGCTTCCCATCAAGAGTGATCGTGCCCTCCCAGCCCATCGGCCAGCGATAGAATCCAAAGCCTTGCCGGTATTTCGATGCTCTCACCTCCGCGAAAGGCAGAATAGTTGTCTGCCCGTTAAGAACGAGGAAGCCATCGTGGTTTAACGTAATGGGTGAGGATCTGCCCTTCCTGTGGTGGAAGTACAAATCTCCGGTGCCGTCAATCATCAGGTAAAGACCGTGAAAATCTTTGAAAACACCAAAGGAGCCTCTGGTAAGACGGTTGAATCCCTGTTTGTAGAGATACTCGTGGATGACTCTGCCCTCTATGGTTCTGCCCTTCCACTCCAGCACAGCATCAGAGGAGCCCATCTCGTATAACCCCTCTTTTCCGCTCCTGGAGATCCTGCTTACCATTGCTCCAATTCTCAGCGACAGGTCGTTCGTCCTGCTCTCGATGACAAATCCTTCGGCTGCTGAGCCGCTGAACTTGAAATATGGAGAATCAGGTATTCTCTCTAGCTCTTTGTTTCTATTCTCATACCTCCCGTTACCGAGAACCTCTACCCAGCCCTCTTGCTCATCGTGGAGGACAAGAAAATGCTCTGCCTGGTATGTATCCCCATCTTTCCCCCTGTTGTTATCGATAGCAAAGGCCACATATCCCTGATCATCTTTCCCGACGAAGGAGAAATAGTCGGAGTAATAAGCAAGATCGGGTGATGATTCCGAAGAAGGTCCTCCCTGTTGAGCTATGGCCCAACGTCCGGAAAGAGGCATAAACACAAAGATCATAAGCAGCAACACATATCCCTTCACGTTCTTTATCTCCATGTAAGAAAACTCCCGCGATGTTGCGAAATCACTCCGGTCCCTCTAGATTCCCCCTAACTACAAGCCCCGTCCATATTTTATCAAGCTCGTAAAAAGGGGAGCGGTGAGGACCCGGCCAAGTCTCCTACACTGGGTGCATATTCTCTTGAATACGGCAGACTCGATCTTAATTCAGGTGATACCTTTATCGATCTCAAACTTCGTTCGGTTCCAATCCGGAGGATACGAGGGTTTGTAACGGCCATGTGTTTCTTCGTCTGGATCAGACGTCCAAGCATCTAATGCATTGACATCATTGAAAAAAGTAGGTGCGGATGGTGAGGTAGGCAACATAAGCCGTTAGGATGAAGAGACCCACGATCGCCCCTTTGTGGAAACGTCCCCGAGAAAGGCCGTCCACATAATCGGACAATCTCCGAAGATCCCTATCCGAGGTAGGGGCCAGACGCAACCTGGCGTGGACCCGATTGTTGGAATCCTCGATTGCGAGAATCCTCCCCCTGCAATGTATCCTGGTGTTATTTGTGAGGATAACCAAATCCATGGATTCACCAACCCCTAATTCGAAATTGGCCGTTACCTTTAGTCCGCCGAGACTGATATTTTGGGCACGCATGGTCATCTGTCTTCCGTAGCGGAAGCAGACGACCGGCTCTGTTACGAGAAACCGAGGAAAGGTTCGTTTTTCATAATTGTCATGGTTCCTTCCCAAATATCGGCGAACGAGACGTTTTGTCCTCAGCGGGGAAACAGAGAGGTGCTTCCAAAAGGGCATAAAGACACTCATGAACCTCGATATCAAAACCTTCGCCCCCTTTTTTCATGACCGGCCCGTGAAGGTTGGTAACGGTCTCATTGAGGTAAGAAATCGACAACGCGTTTTCACCCTTCACCGGGGCAAACATTTATCTCGTAATAAGCCAGAGGGATAGCTTGTTTGCCGAAACGATGATTAGGAAAAAGATAAGGAAAAGCAGCGTCGCATAGGCTATGATTTCGTTCAATTTCATTGGATTTGAATCCCGGGGTCCTACAATACGCCTCTGCCTAACCCGTTTCAGCTATGCAATGCGGTCTTCTAACAGCATGGGCCATAGCCTGAACAGAAGCATTGACTAAAGTCAAAACTGAGGCAATGATGCGTTCCGGGGTTGGAAAGGGGGAATGATCGGACCTCCGAGCAAATGGTGTTATTTCGACTGGGAAGGAATGACGGAAAGATCAATCAATTCAAGCAGGATAGAACTCATCTCAAGGGAGAGATTCTAGCTGAAATAGGCAGATTCTCCGGGTCTGGATGCATCCCAAATTTGTGACGCACATAAGGTGAGCTGGCAAAGACGATAGAAATAACACAATGGCCGGGTCGAAGACGAATTCATCCGCCCGTATGTGATTTTCTCCCTTGGCCGCTTTGATTCCTGGCCCTTGTTGGGGCCGTTACGCGAAGAAGCTAAATCACCCCGGATTTTTCGAGGGCTTCAATCTTTGAATCACTATATCCCAGTTCTTGGAGCACCTGCCTGGTGTGCTCACCATAACCGGGAGATAGGAGTCTAATTTGGCCGGGGGTTTCCGAGAACCTAATGGGAAATCCCAGGTGTTTGATTCGGCCCTCCGTGGGGTGATCCACCTCCAGGACCATCTTCCGGTGGAGGACCTGGGGATCGGAGAAGGTCTCTTGGAAGTCATTGACCGGCCCGTGGCAAATCTCGAAATCCTCCAGGTATTCCACCCATTCATCCCTCGATTTGGTGAGGAAGACCTTCTCCAGTTGGGAAACCACTTCGCCCCCTTGGGACCCTGTTGCGTATTGGTGGGGGGTGAGGTCTTCCCTTCCCAGGGCCCTGCACAGGTTTTTCCAGAATTTCTCCTCAAGGGCCCCGATGGTGATGTACTTACCATCTTTGGCCTTGTAAACCCGATAGCAGGGGAATTGTCCGTTGAGCATCATTCCCCCTCGTTCCGGAATCTCCCCATCGGTGAAGTATTTCGAGGCGAAATGTGATAGCCAAGAGACGATGCCGTCCAGCATGGAGATATCGATATATTGGCCTTTTCCCGTCTTTCGCCGATGGACGAGGGCCATGAGGATGCCGATTGTAGCCATCATTCCCCCCGCTCCGATATCGGCGATCTGGGATGCCGGGATGACGGGTGGACCATCCCTGTGGCCCGTGATCCCCAGGATACCACCGATACCGATATAGTTGATATCGTGGCCAACCTTATCCCTGTAGGGTCCGTCCTGGCCAAATCCCGAGATAGAGCAGTAAATAATCTCTGGATTGACGGTGCGCACGGCACCATAGCCGATGCCGAGTCGATCCGTTACCCCAGGCCTGAAGCCCTCCAGGATGATATCGCTCTTTTGGGCCAATTGCATGAAGATGGCCTTTCCCTCATCGGTCTTGAGGTTGAGCCTCATGCTCTTCTTGTTGCGGTTGAGTCCGAGAAAATAGGCGCTCTGGGTCCGGACACATGGGGGAAACCACCTTCCGTAATCCCCCCGGTCGGTATCCTCGATCTTGAGGACATCGGCACCGTAATCGGCCAAAAGCAGAGTGCAGAAATTACCGGGCAAAAGGCGGGCCAGGTCCAGGACCTTGACCCCATCCAAGGCTTTCATCATGGGTCACCCCTTCATGATCATATGGGTAGAGCGCTTCCTTATGGAGGATATCCCTCAATCCTTTTGGCGGGGCCTTTGTTCGAACCGGAACGTGACAGGGGTCCTCTCGCCCTCCTCGCCGGGTTTGTCTGGGAAGACGACCGCGAGGGATTGGCCGATGGTGATTGAATCCGGGTGGGAGAGATCGGCACCGAGAAGGAGGGCGCTTATCCGTGGCCCCTCATCCAGTTGGACCAAACCCCAACAGTAGGGATTATCGCGGCTGTAGCCCTTCTCCTCATACGCTGTAGTTCCCACCCTGACCACGCTGTACGAGGCGAGTTTTCCCTTCCCCGAGAATTGAAACCATTCCATTTCACCTTCCAGGCACTCGCCGCAGAGGGGTCTGGGGGGAAGGGAGAGAACTCCGCACTTCTTACATTTCGAGCCCATCAATTTCCTTTGGTCGAGAAACCCATGAAAGGAAGCCGCTGTGAACCCTTTCTCTTCCATGTTGACGATCTACCTCCTTTCGAATATGTGGACGACTACCGTGCTGCCGGACGCTCCCACGTTATGGGTCAAGGCGAGGTTGACCCCGGCGACCTGTCTCTGGCCGGCATGTCCGCTCATCTGTTCCCACACTTCCACGAGTTGTCCTACACCGGTTGCTCCCACTGGATGTCCCTTTGCCTTGAGCCCCCCGGATGTATTGACGGGCTTCTCGCCATTCCGGGCGGTTCTCCCCTCCTCGGCGGCCTTTGGGCCCTCACCGGGTTCAAAGAATCCCAGATCCTCGGTGGCCACCACCTCGGCAATGGTGAAGCAGTCGTGGACTTCGGCAAGTTGGATATCTTGGGGAGTGACTCCGGCCATCTCGTAGGCCTGCTCGGCAGCAAGTTTGGAGGCCTTCAGGGAGCTAATGTCTTTTCTCCCGTGGAGGGCTTGGGCGTCACTTGCCTGGCCCGTGCCGATGATGTGTATAGGAGTGTCAGTGAAATTTCGGGCGATCTCCTCAGCAGCCAATATGGCACAGGCCGCCCCATCGGTGATGGGGGAGCAATCGAAGAGCTTCATGGGCCACGCCACAATAGGGTTTGCGGAAGGATCCTTGAGGAATTCCATTTCATCGGTCCAGGAGGGTATTGGTTGTCCCCTCTCCTTGGCCCTGGCAAGGCGGGAGTTCATGATATCCCGGATGGAGGAATTAAAATGGGCCTTTGGGTTGAGGGCCCCGTTATTGTGATTCTTAATGGCGATTTTCATGAACTGTTCCTCTGTGGTCCCGTATTTGGCCATATGGGCAGTAGCGATCTGGGCGTAGAGGCTCGGAAAGGTGGCGCCAACGGACACCTCATAGATGGCGTCTGCCGCCGCCGCCAGGGTATCGGTAACCCTACCCGTCGTCAGCTTGTTCATCGACTCCACTCCGCTGACCAGCACGATGTCGTAAAGCCCGGAAGCTACGGCAATGATTCCCTCCCTCAGAGCGACTCCGCTACTGGCACAGGCATCTTCAGTTCGCGTGGCGGGCTTGGGGTTCAATCCCACCCATTCCGCCATGAGAGGGGCTATATGAGCCTGTCCCTCAAAGCAATCACTGGAGAGATTTCCCACATAGATCGCCTCGATCTCCCTCGGATCAATTCCCCTTTCTACCGTTTGTCGGGTTGATTGAAAGGCCTCTACGAACAGATCCCGGGAGTCCTTTTCCTTAAAGGCCCCGAAGTGAGATATCCCCGCCCCGATTACGGCTACCCCTCTGGCCAACCTCTTTCGCCTTTGAACCATGGTAGATCTCCTTTCTCACTTCTTCCTGATGTGAGGACCTGGGTTTCGCCCGATGGATTCAACGCCGTTGACCAATTTCTGGACCGCCTCATGCTCCCCGATCGAGCGGCCGTCTATCCATTTCCCCTTGATCACTATGATCCGCTTCCCCATCGTCCGAATTTCCGGTCGATCAACGCAAGCCTTCCTGCAGCCGCATATGATAACCAGAAGATCTGCTGGGTTTTTCGGTTCCGGTTGAAACGTAATTTTATCACCCCCCAGGATTTTCATCCATTGGCCGATGATTCGGGGAGCATCGATTTCGGGATTACAGTTGCCGCAGTACTTCACGGCTATACACATGGGGTCGCTTCTTCCGGTTATCAACGATCCGTTTGGCCTTAAAAGTGGTTTCTCCACGGGAGGGCCTTCCATGAAGTACCCCGCGAAGGTCTCTATTTCTTACGACCCTTTCCCTTGGCCTCGACCTCAACCTTAGCCTTAACCTTTTCTTTCTTCCCCTGGCTGATATCCTGGAAATAGGGATCTTCTGTGATGCCAGCGATAACCTTGGCCAACTCCTTTTTTCGATCGATGTTGGCTTGTCTCCCGATCATAATTTTCATGGCCGTCGGAGAACCCGCCCCCTGCATGGCCTCGGGAAGGCCAGCGCCCACTGCCATATTCTCTATGAGGCGGTACATCCTGATCCTGTCCTTGGTGGAGAATCCCTTCTTCCCCTTGACGTATTTCTCGATGTACTTGCCGATCTCGGGGTGTTCGTAATCCCTCTCCGAGGGGAGGGTTATGATGATTCCCCCCGCGATATCCTGGGCCAACCTCATCCATTCATAGGTGAATCGGGTGATGTTGAGCTTTTCCACATTGGCCAGAAGGGGATTGATCACATAGGCACCAGAGGGGGTCTGATACCCCTCGTATGAACAGGCCAGGGCACAAGACCAACAGGTCTCGGCCATATTGACCATCTCCGTCAGCGTGTTTCGGATATTGGATGCCCTTTCGATCCCATTGGACTCGGCGATCCAGGCGGAGGCCCCGATGACCACGTCGGCCAGACCAACTTTGCATCCCCCGTAATTCGATCGATGATAACCGGCGAAGGTTTCAACCAACTCCAGGGCGAAATCATATTCCCCGCACATGAATACGCGCTCCCAGGGGACGAAGACATCGTCGAAGACGATCAGGGCCTCTCCTCCCACGATCCCGTATTTGGGATTTCCCGCATCGAGGTCACTATCTAATCTCCTCGTGTCATTGGTCTGTCTTCCGAATATGAGGGTGATCCCTTCGGTATCCACGGGAACGGAAAAAGAGAGGGCATAATCCCTGTCCTCGGGGCCCATAGCCCGTGTGGGCATGGTGATGATCTCATGGGAGTTGATGGCGCCGGTAATATGGGCCTTTGCTCCCCTTACGACGATTCCATCGGATTGTCTTTCGACGACTCGTAGATAGACATCCGGATCATCTTGCTCATGGGGGCGAAGGCTGCGGTCCCCTTTCGGGTCGGACATTGCCCCGGCACTCATGAGGTCTTTCTGTTGCACATACTGGAGAAAGGCCCTGAAATGTTCGTGATACTCCGAACCGTATTTTTGGTCGATGTCATAGGAGGTCACGTAGATACCATTGAGGGCGTCCAACCCTACACATCGCTGGAAACAGGTTCCCGTCCTCTGGCCCAATAGCCTCATCATTCTCACCTTTTTAACGAGATCCTCGGTGCCCTGATGAATGTGGGTAAATCGGTTGATCCTCTCCTCGGTAAGGTGTGAGTGAACGATCATGATCTCCTGGAATTCGGGTTTGTGGGCCAACTCGTAAGTCATCGCCGCGGCATGAATATGGGGCTTAAAGAGGGGATAGTCCACTATGCTCTCGACTTTTTCGCCGAAGCAGTATACCCTCGGCTTCAGCATCCTCAGGCTTTCAATATACTGTTGGCTCGTTTTCATTGCCATGTTGTTGCCTCCTCTGGGAAACACTTCGCATTCATGGGAAAATGGTACCCCGATTTCCCCTTTGAATTCAACGTTTCGGGGGAGCCAGGAACTCGAAGCATTTCATTCCCGGAAACGTTCCCCGCTCTCCTAACTCCTCCTCGATTCTCAAGAGACGGTTGTACTTGGCAACCCGTTCGCTCCGGGAAAGCGCTCCTGTTTTGATCTGTCCCGCATTGGTGGCCACCGCCAGATCCGCGATGGCCGTATCCTCCGTTTCACCGGATCGGTGAGAAATGATACATCCATAGTTGGCTCTACGGGCCCTTTCGATGGTTTCCAGGGTTTCGGTCAATGTTCCCACCTGATTAGGCTTAATGAGAATGGCATTCGCTGCTCCCTGCTCGATCCCCCTATTGAGCCTCTCCGTGCTGGTGACAAAGAGATCATCTCCCACCAGTTGGACCCGGCGCCCCAACCTCTCCGTGAGAAGCCTCCACCCCACCCAATCGTCCTCCGCCATTGCGTCTTCTATGGAAAGGAGGGGATATCGGTTTACCCAATCCTCGTATAGATCCACCATCTCACGCGGACTTTTAGGGCTGCTCCCTCCAGCCTTCAAGGCATAAGCTCCATTTTCAAAGAACTGGCTGGCCGCCACATCTAACGCTATGGATATATCCTTTCCAGGTTGATATCCCGCCCTTCGAATGGCCTCCAGGATTACCTCCACCGCCTCATCATTGGAGGGAAGGGCAGGGGCAAACCCACCCTCATCGCCTACCGCCGTATTGTACCCGTCTTCTTTCAGCACGGATTTAAGATGATGAAAGGTTTCGGTGCCTATGCGGAGAGCTTCTGCAAAGGTGCTGGCCCCCACGGGGAGAATCATAAACTCCTGGATGTCCAGGTTGTTGTCGGCATGGATCCCTCCGTTGAGGATATTCATCTGAGGGAGCGGCATGGTGCGGCCGCGGATGCCCCCTAAATATCGATACAGGGGGACCCCCGAGAACTCCGCCGCAGCCTTGGCACAGGCCAAGGAGATTCCCAAGATAGCATTGGCGCCCAGTTTCCCCTTGTTGTGGGTGCCGTCCAATTGGATCATGATACGGTCGATGGAGGGCTGGTCCAAGGCATCCATTCCAATGAGCTTCGGCCCGAGATGGGTATTTACGTTTCGGACCGCCTTCAATACACCCCTTCCCAGGTAACGCCGGGGATCCCCGTCCCTCAGCTCGATAGCCTCATGCTCTCCCGTAGATGCCCCAGAAGGGACAGCCGCTCTTCCCCGTGCTCCGCTCTCGAGAGAAATCTCCACCTCTACGGTGGGGTTTCCCCTGGAATCGAGAATCTCACGACCGGTAACGTGGACGATGTGTGGCATTATCCCTCTCCTCATTTTTCCGTTAGGAGTTTGTTGAAGACATAGATATAGTGAACCCCGGATAGAATGGTAAAGAATGCCGTCAATCTGATGAAGATGGGAAACAGGAATTCAATCCTCCATTGGAGAACGGAAAGGAGCGCCCAGATGACGGTGAGAATCTGGAGAACGGTGGTGATTTTACTGGTATATCTGGGTTTCACCGTGGGCTTATGATTTGTCATGGTCAGGACCCAGAACCCGAGGGCGATGAGAGTATCTCGGCTCATGACGATTACCGTCAGCCAACTAGGAATGATGCGGAGAATAGCCAGGGTAACAAAGGCCGATGCCAGGAGGAGTTTGTCGGCGATCGGGTCCATATACGAGCCTAGCTCCGTCCGCTGATTCCAAATTCTGGCGATGAAACCATCAAGACCATCGGTTATCCCCGCGATGACGAAGGTGATAAGGGCGTTTTGGAATGATTTCGAGATAAGAAAGATGACAAAAAGGGGGATGAGGAGTATCCGAATGAGGGTCAATGCGTTGGGAAGGCTCATGGCCTTGATCTATCCTTCCTATCGCAGTGCCAACTGGTCAAGAAGATGCGGGTGTGTTCGGTTTGGGCTACTCCCGCTCAATCGGGGTATTCCTCGCCCCGATAGAGGGGCTTGAAGACGGTGAACTTATCGATGAAGGCCAAGTCTACCCTACCTGTAGGGCCGTTTCTCTGTTTCCCGATGATGATTTCGGCGACTCCTTTGTTGGGTGTGTCCTGTTTATAGAATTCCTCCCTGTAGATAAAGAGGATGACATCGGCGTCCTGTTCGATGGCCCCGGACTCCCTCAAGTCGGCTAATTGTGGCCTTCTGTTGGGCCGATCTTCCGTTTTTCGACTCAATTGGGAGATGGCCATAACGGGGATGGAGAGTTCTTTTGCTAAAGCCTTCAGAGATCTGGAGATTTCGGAAATCTCCTGCTCGCGGCGCTCTGCCCTTCTCCCCTTCATCAACTGAAGATAGTCGACGATGACCAGCCCCAAGTCATATTCGGCTTTCAGTCGTCTGGCTTTGGCCCTGATTTCCAGGTTGGTAATGGCCGGGGTATCATCGATGAAGAGAGGGGCTTCGGAGAGGTTTCCTGCAGCCAGGGTGAGCTTAGGCCAATCGCTTTCGCTCAAGAAACCGCTCCGCAATTTCTGTCCTTCAACCTCCGCCTCGGAGCATAGCATCCGAAGGGCCAATTGTTCCTTGGACATCTCCAGGGAGAAGATCGCAACGGGGATTTTTGCCTCAATGGCGGCATACTGGGCCACATTGAGGCAGAAGGCCGTTTTGCCCATGCCAGGCCTTCCGGCCACGATGATCAAATCCGAGGCTTGAAACCCTGCTGTTCTCCTATCCAGGTCCTTAAACCCTGAGGGGATTCCCGTGATGAGTTCCTTCTTTTCATAGAGCTTTTCTATGGTCTTAAAACTCTCCTTGATGATATCCTTGATGGGATGAAAGGAGGGCCTCACCCTATGCTCGGAGATCTGGAAGATGAGCCGTTCCGCATCATCCACGAAGCTATCCACATCTCCCCGGTCCTCATAACTCTGGGTGACGATCTCGGTTGCCGCCTGGATTAATTTCCTCAAGATGGATTTCTCCTTGACAATCCTTGCGTAATATTCGATGTTGGCCGCCGTTGGAACAGAATCGATTAACGAAGTTAAATAGGAAGCCCCACCGACTTCCTCCAGGAGGTTTTCATATTTGAGCTCATTGGTCAAGGTGATGAGATCCGATGGTTCGTTCTTTTCCGAAAGGTTGATCATGGACTTGAAGATCTTTCGGTGGGATTCCCGATAGAAATCCTCGCAGTTCAGGATTTCCACTACCTTATTGAGAGCCTCGTTCTCTATGAGGATGCCGCCCAGCACGGATTGTTCAGCTTCGGTATTTTGGGGTGGAACCTTATGGAGGGAATCGACGCTTTCGTTCATCCTTGCAGTTACTCCCTGACGACCCACAGCTTGAGGTTGGCAGTTACCTCGGGATGGAGCCTGATTGGAATCGTATAGACCCCAAGGTTTTTGATGGGCTCTTCCAATTCGATCTCTTTCCTGTCGATTTGGAATCCGTTCTCGTTAAGCTGTTGTTCGATTTCCTTGGAAGTGACCGATCCAAAGAGCTTCCCGCTTTCACCCACGGGCTTGGTGATGGTGCAGGAGAATTCCTCGATCTTATTGGCCAATTTCTCGGCATCCCTTTTGACCTTTTCCGTTTTTTCCTGGACAAAGCGCTTTTCGTGTTCCAACCTCTTTCGGTTCTTGGGAGTTGCCTTGATGGCCAGTTTATTCGGTATTAGATAATTCCTTCCATACCCATCCGAGACTTTTACCAAATCTCCTACCTTTCCGAGGGAGGGGACATCCTCGAGGAGGATAATCTCCATAGTGCCTCCTTTCCTTGATCTCGTTGGGATATTGTATGGGATTGCGGAGACTCACCCTTATGGGCTCATCCCAGGGGAAACCGTGCGCATCACTATTTCATCACTGTTGTAAAGGGTAAGATAGCGATGTTTCTAGCCTTCTTTATGGCGCTCGTAATTTCCCTTTGATGTTTAGCGCAGTTTCCCGATATCCTTCGGGGAATGATTTTGCCCCTTTCCGTGATGAAATGTCTCAATATCCTGGGGCTCTTATAATCGATTTCGAGGGTCTTATCGGCGCAGAAGCGGCACACCTTCCTCTTGATATAGATTCTTCGCTTCTTGTTCGCGACCTTCCTCATTCACTTATCCTTGTCCGCGGTTCGCCGGCCCCTCCACCAGGAGATGTCCCAAGGCGTTCAACGGAATCGGCTATGATTTCTACCTTTGTTCGGCTTTGGCCCTCTGGGGTTTCCCATTTCCTCTGTTTCATTTTCCCCTCGATGAGGACCCACTCGCCCTTTCGGATTTTTTCCGTTGGATCCCTTTGGTCCCTCAAGAAGATCAAGACATCGAAGTGATCGGCGGTCGTCCTGGGATCACGTCCCTGCGGTATGGCAACGGTGATCTTAGCCACTCGATTTCCCTTCGGATTGTAGCGGATTTCGGGGTCCCTTGTCAAGCTTCCGATGAGAATGATTCGATTGTATCCGAGCACTAACTCTCCACCCCTTTTTCGTCCTCATCTCCCCTGGCGGGTTCGGTTTCTCCACCTTCAGGGGGTTCTTGGACCGGGGATTGCACCTCCGGCTGTACCTCCTCCGAGGCCTCCTTATCCAACCTGATCGATTGATATTTCAGGACGCCGTCGGAAAGGCGAAGGTTTCTTTCGATCTCTACGAGGATTTCACCATTCCCCAAAAAGCGGATGAGAACGTAGTAGCCCTTGGTCAATTTCTTGAGCTTATAGGCCAGCTTTTTTCGACCCCATTCCTCCACTTTGATTAACTGACCGTTCAGATTTTCGATAATCCCCTTCATCCTGTCGATGAGGGCTTTTACCTCCTCTTCAACCAAATCTGGATGCGCGATGAAGATGGTTTCGTACGTTCTCATTGAGAATCTCCTTTCCATTCCCTTGGGCAGTTGAAGGGAAGTCCGCTATTTAGAGCGATCCGGCTGCGGGAGGAGTTTGGTGGAGATCTGGCTTCTGGCCACCTTGACCCTCACCTTTTCGGTGATCTCCAAAGTGACGACGGTATCGGTTAACCCGGTAATTCTGCCATAAAGCCCCCCCGCCGTGATTACCTGATCGCCCTTTCTCAGGTTAGCCAGCAAGTCCTTATGCTCCCTTTGCCTCTTTTGTTGAGGTCGAATGAGGAGGAAGTAGAATATACCGAAGAGGAGGATGAGGGGAATGAACATCCCAAACCCTCCTTGACCCCCTTGTCCAGGGGCCATTGCATAGGCGATTTGATCGAACATAGTGACCTCCTATCTATCTGTTGAAAATAATGCTGATGAAAGGCTTCCTAGCCGGTGCTTTCCCATGAAAGGTCATCTTTCTCCTTCCTCTCCTTCTGCCATTCTTGACAGAAATTCAAGAGCCTGTCCCGGCGGATGGCCTCCCTCAGCTTTTTGATCAGGTGTATGTAATAATGGAGATTATGAATCGAATTAAGCCTGAAAGCCAGAATTTCCCGAGCCATATAGAGATGTCTCAGGTAAGCCCTGGAATGATGACGGCAGGTATAGCAATCGCACCCTTCTTCAATGGGTCGCTCGTCGGCCACATGACGGGCGTTCTTGATCACCAGCTTTCCGGAAGAGGTAAAGAGCATCCCGTTCCGTGCGTTCCGGGTGGGGATGACGCAATCGAAAAGGTCGATTCCTCCCTTGACCGCATGAATGAGGTCCTCGGGCTTTCCCACTCCCATTAAATACCGCGGATGTTCCCGGGGCAAGAGAGGGACAGTGTGGTTGACCATGCGGTACATAACCTCCTGGCTTTCACCCACACTCAACCCCCCGATGGCATATCCATCGAAACCGATTTCACAGAGCTCACTCGCGCTTTTGTCCCTCAACTCCTCGAACATACCCCCCTGAACGATTCCGAAGAGGGCCTGTCCATTCCCTCTGTGGGCCTCCTTACAATTCCTCGCCCATTCCGTGGTCAGGGTCGTTGAGCGAAGTGTGTATTCATAGGAAGCGGGATAGGGGACGCATTCATCAAAGCTCATGATGATGTCTGCTCCCAAGGATCGCTGGATATCGATGGCCATTTCCGGGCTGATAAAGTGCTTCGAACCATCGATGTGCGATTGAAATGTCACGCCATCCGTGGATATCTCCCTCAACTGGCCCAGGCTAAAGAGCTGATATCCGCCACTGTCAGTGAGAATGGGGCGATTCCAATTCATGAATCGATGAAGTCCTCCCAGTTGTTCGATAGTTCGGTGCCCCGGTCTCAGATAGAGATGGTAGCTGTTATTTGAGATGATCTCAACCCCAATCTCAATCAGATCATCCGAGGTCAGGGATTTAATGGTAGCCTGGCTTCCAACGGGAATGAAGGCGGGGGTCTCGAATTCACCATGAGCCGTGATGATCTTTCCGAGCCTCGCCCCGACCTCTTTCTCCGTTTTTATGAGATTGAATTGAAAGCCCATTTTCCCCAGATCAATCCTTGGCTGACAAAAGCTCTCTAACCCCCTTGAGGCTGAAGTCCTCTCCTTCAGAGAATGAACATACCATCCCCGTAACTGAAGAAACGATACTCGTTTCTGATGGCCTCTCCATAGGCCTTCATGGTGAGTTCCCCGGTGGCGAAGGCCGAAACCAACAATAAGAGCGTGGTCCCCGGAAGATGGAAGTTGGTGATCAGCGCATCCACTATCCTGAAGCGATACGGGGGATAGATAAAAAGGTCTGAATATCCAGCTGTTGCCGCCAGTTTTCCCTTTGAATCGACGGCGGATTCTAGGGACCGAATGGTAGTCGTCCCCACCGCGATAATCCTCCCCCCCCTCTCTTTTGCCATCGTGATGTCTTGAGCTGCCGCCGGGTCTATCTCAAAATACTCGGGAGCCATTCTATGATCTTCTACCCGTTTAGTCCTGATGGGGGAAAAGGTCCCCACGTTTACATGGAGGGTAATGGGAACCACGGATACACCCCTCTCCTTTATCCTTTCCAATAGGGAATGGGTTACGTGCAATCCAGCGGTTGGAGCGGCAATGGATCCCGGTTTTGTAGCGAAGATTGTCTGATAGCGCTCCTCATCGAGGGGGAGTGATTCTTTCCTCCTGATATAAGGGGGCAACGGCAACTGTCCCAATTGATCGATTGTCTCATGGAAATTCCCCTTGGATTCGAATTCGATTCTCCAACTCCCGCTCTCATCCCTTCCCAGGAACCGTCCCATCAGGCCATCACCGAAGAAGACTTTGGAGCCAATGCGTATAGAGCTGACCCTCTTGATCAGGCATTTCCACGTTCGGTCGCTTACCTTTTCGGTAATAAGAACTTCAACCCTTCCTCCGGTTTCTTTTTTTCCCAAGAGCCTTGCCTTTAAAACCTTAGTATCATTGACGACGAGGACATCGCCCTCAATGAGATATTCGGGTAAATCACGAAAGGTTCGGTGCTCAAAAGAACCCGCGTCCCGATGGACTACCATGAGCCGGGATTGGTCCCTTTCCCTCGACGGGTACTGGGCAATCAGGTTACGTGGAAGCCTGTACTGGAAATCCGCCAGATCCATGGAATCCCCCACAATACAAACAGATCAATTAATCACAAATACCCGAGAATGTCAATTGTCGTGCTCGGGGCCTAGGTTTTTTCAGTTTCTTGATCCCTTTTCCTTCAGTGCCTCCTTGTCCGTTGTTTGTTTTTCATCTTCGCTTTCATTGAGAGGTCTTGAGGGGAAAGACAGTTCTCGTCGGCACGGAAAACGGATTGACATCGGGCCGGGGATTATCTAAGATTTAGCCACGGACAACAATGTCTCATAGACATTGAGGGGAGGGAGTTTGCGATGCTGTATAAGGATGCAGGAGTAGATGTGGATTTTGGAGATGAGTTTGTAAGGAGAATAAAGTCCTTCGCCGAATCCACATTCGGTCCCCGGGTCCTTACGACGTTGGGGGGATTCAGCGCGTGTTATTCCCTTGAAGAACATCGAGACCCCGTGCTTGTAGCTTCGACGGATAGCGTTGGAACGAAGCTCAAGGTGGCCTTTGTGGTCGACCGCCATGATACGGTGGGAATCGACCTGGTCACTATGTGCGTCAATGATATCCTTGTCAGTGGAGCTCAACCCTTTTTTTCCTGGATTATATCGCTACGGGAAAGTTAGAAATGGGAAAGGCCGTCTCCATTATTGAGGGGATTGCCAAAGGGTGCAAGGAGGCGGGATGTTCCCTGATCGCAGGGGAGACGGCGGAAATGCCCGGGTTCTATGGGCAGGGCGAATATGATTTGGTGGGTTTTGCCGTGGGCCTTGCCAATACGGGGAAGGCGGTCGACGGGTCTGAGATCTCCCCGGGGGATAGACTGATCGGGCTTGCCTCCAGCGGGCTCCACAGCAACGGTTATTCGTTGGTGAGGAAGATCGTCTTCGAACAGCTCAATCTCCATGTGGACGATTTTGTTGAGGAGTTGTGCCGAACCATCGGGGAAGAGCTCTTGGAACCAACACGAATCTATGTAAAGCCAATGATGCCCCTGAAGCAGCAGTTTCGCCTTCGGGGAATTGCTCATATTACGGGAGGGGGAATTAAGGGTAACCTTCCCAGGATCTTGCCTCACGACTGTAAGGCCTCCCTTCGCAAGGGAAGTTGGCAAATTCCTCCCATGTTTTCCTTTTCCAGAGAGAAGGGCGGATTCCGGAAGAGGAGATATGGAGGCCTTTTAACAATGGGATCGGGATGATCCTCGCAGTCAAGGCTGAAGAGGCAGAGGGCGTTCTGATGCGGCTTAAGGAATTAGGGGAAAGACCGTATCTGATTGGGGAGATCGCCGAAGCGAAGGGGGGGAGGAGAAGGTGGAGTTTATCTGATGAGGAAATATGACGTTATTATCTTTGGTGCCAATGCTGGCGGAATCTTAGCGGCAGCCCTTCTCACCAAGAAGGGATTTTCTGTGCTCATATTGGAGGAGAAGGCAAAGGCGGGTTCCGTTCGCGGGAAATATCGATTCCGACGGTTCTCCAACCTTTCCGAACTCCTCGTCAACAGGTCGGTCGTTGAGAGGATTTATGATCTGTTAGGACTTCCCCTAATCAATGGCGAGTTTACCCAGAGGAAGGACCTTAAGTGCCAGATTCTTCTTCCCGGACACAGGGTGGACATTTCGGCCGATCGGACCGAGTTTTTGGACGAAATGAAGAGGGAGTTCCCAGGGGACTTCGGTCTCATTGAGGCCTTATATCTTCGATTACAGAAGCATGATTGGATTCGCCGCACTATGATGGTAATGGATGGTGAACAAAAGCTTCTCGATCAGATTGGAAGATGGTTTGACCATGTATATCACACCACATCTGATAGGCCATTGTCGGCCTTTCTTGCTCCCATGAAGGGGGATAGAGTTTCCAGTCGATTCATAGATGTTCAGATCAAGAGCACCAGTTATCTCATCGCCGATGATTTCTCCATTGGCTTGGCCCTACATCTCATGGGCATCTTCGTGGAAGATGAGGCCTTCACGGCCATGATGGGTTCTCGGGGTTTCATGAATACGATCAAGGGGGAGGTGGTAGGGGGAGGGGGAAGAATCAGAACGCTTGACTCCTTCAGCACAATCCGCATTGAGAAGTCACCGGGGGAATTCAGGATCTATACGAAGGAAGAGGGGGAACCCGTAGTATCAAGGGTTGTCATTGGAGATATTCCCTTCACCCAATTGAAGAAACTCGTTCCCTCGGCTTTCCCAGGACGAAAATGGGACGAAAAGGGCGGCCGCCTTTGGCCCAAGTATTTCGTCCTTTCCTTAAACCTTGGCATTGATGCCCGAGGGGTCCCCGTAGGCCTGGGTGATTGTTTCGTCTCATTGCGCGATGCGGACTCACCCTACGAAAATGGGAACCTCTTAATGGTCTTCATGGGACCCGAGGGAATCGGGGCCCCAATGGGAAGGAGGGCGATCACGGTAAATGCCTTCGTTCCCTGCGCCGATGGGAGGCCAAGCGGGATTGAAATCAGAGGTGTTATCGAGGAAATCATGATTCACCTATCGGAAGTCGCTCCGTTTCTAGATAGATGGATTCGAGTGATGGAAGAGCAGCCTTTCCTCGATCGTTACCAGAGTCAGTGGAGCTGCAAGGATATTATTTACGGGACCACGTCGTCTTTCCGAGTTGGTGAACAGATTCTTCCCATCGTTACACCGATGGAGGGCCTCTTTCTTGCCTGCAGGGAGAATTTCCCCTATCTGGGTTTCGAGGGCGAGATCCTATCGGGCATAAAGGCGGCTGAGGCGGTTTTCAAGCACTTTGGATAAATTTCCCCGTCCTTAGGGTCTCTAGGTTGGGGCATCATTGGGCTAGGGATGGTGAAACGAAAGGGGAGGCGAGGATTCTTAGGGGTTGCACAAGGAATAATTTTTTGGTATTTTAATCCCTTTAGCGAGGTGAGCTATGTCCAGGGTGTGCGAGGTTTGTGGAAAGGGTCCCTCTTACGGCAACAATGTCAGTCATGCGAACAATAGGACACGGCGTGTCTGGTATCCGAACCTCCAAAGGGTGAGGGTTCTGAAGAACAAAAATGTCGTGAAGTTGAGGGTTTGCACCCGTTGTATCCGTTCTGGTAAGGTGGCCAAGGCGGTTTAACGTTCCTCCCTGCCTTCAGATCTTCAGTCTTTCAACCGTAACGATCCCCTTAATTTTTTCCAGCGAAGTGATTACTTTTCTCAGGTGGTTTAGGTCTTTGATTTCGACTGCAAAGGTGCAGATGGCCCTTTTGTCTTGTGTTGTATTGAGTTGAGCGTTGGTGATATTGGCCTCATTGGAAGTGATGGAAGCACTGATATCCGCCAGCAATCCCTTTCGATCCGTGCAGATTGCCCGAATGCGGACGGGGTGAGTCTGTTTGTGCCTTACATCCCATTCGACCTTCACCTTTCTCTGGGGGTCGTTGTTCAAGACGTTTGAACAGTCAGCGGTATGGATGGTTATTCCCCTTCCCCGGGTTATAAAGCCTGTTATCCCGTCCCCGGGAAGGGGATTACAGCAGCTCGCAAACCGGACCATCATGTCATCCACGCCCTTGATCTTAATGGCGTCTTGCGGTTTCTTCTGAACGAGATGAATGATCTTCTCTATCGGGCTCTCTTTTTTCTTGCCCCCTGCCTCCAATTTTTCGGGAGGAACCAACTTTCCGACAATCTGTTTGGGAGAAACCTTCCCATATCCAACTGACGCCATGAGCTCGTCCGCCGATTTCAAGCCAAAATCGCCGATTATTTTCTGCATTTCCCCGGATTTAACCAATTTTGCGAAGTTCAAGGTGAATTTCCTGAACTCCTTCTCGCAGATCTCCCTCCCGAGGGCAATGCTTCTCTCCCTCTGTTCCTTTTTGATCCACTGTCGAATTTTGGTCTTAGCCCTGGAAGTCTTTACGAACTTCAGCCAATCCTTACTGGGTTGATGATTCGGGGAGGTCAGAATCTCCACGGAATCCCCGCTTTTCAATTCATATTTTAATGGTACCAACCTTCCGCCAACCTTCGCTCCAGTGCACCGGTGCCCGATATCCGAGTGAATACTGTAGGCGAAATCAACGGGTGTGGCTCCCCTGGGAAACTCTTTTACCTCCCCCTTAGGGGTAAAAACGTAGACATCGTTGGGGTAGAGGTCCATTTTGACCGTCTCCAAGAATTCGCTGTTGTCTTGGAGTTCCCGTTGCCATTCCAATAGCTGTCTCAACCAGTTGATTCGTTTATCATCCTCTCCCTCCGTAAATTTCCCCTCCTTGTATTTCCAGTGGGCAGCTATTCCCTCCTCGGCGACGCGATGCATATCCGCGGTCCTAATCTGAATCTCCATTCTCTCCCCGTAAAGCCCAATGACGGCGGTGTGGAGGGATTGATATCGATTGGCTTTGGGGAGACCGATGTAATCCTTGAATTTACCGGGAACGGGCTTCCAAAGGGAGTGAACGATTCCAAGGGCTTCATAGCACTCCTTGATGGTGTTGACGATAATCCTGAACGCCGTGAGATCGTGAACCTGGGCGAAGTCGATATCCTGGGCGTTCATTTTTTTATAGACGCTGTAGATCTGCTTTGGGCGACCCGAAACTTCAGCCTCAACCTTGTATTCGAACAGCTTCTTGGTGATGATTCGCTTGACCTCTTCGGTATACCGTTCCCGTTCCTTCTCCTTTTTTGCAATCTTTCGCTGGATATCGGTATAGGTATCGGGGTGCAGATATCGAAAGCTTAAGTCCTCTAATTCATTCTTTATCCAATCGATCCCGAGCCGATTGGCTAGGGGGGAATATATCTCCAAGGTTTCCTGGGCGATTTTCTTTTGTTTACGCGAGAGCTGGTACTTCAGGGTACGCATATTGTGGATCCGATCCGCCAATTTCACCAAGATCACCCTGATGTCCTTGACCATGGCGAGGATCATTTTCCGAAAGTTCTCGGCCTGATCCTCTTCCGAGGTTTTGAGGGTGATTTTGCTGATTTTGGTGACTCCATCCACCAGGTGAGTTACTTCCTCCCCGAAGTTTTCGCGAACCTCTTCCAGAGTGGTATAGGTGTCTTCTAGGGTATCATGCAGCAATCCCGTGACCACGCTGGCCGTATCTAGCCGCAGCTTTGCCAGAATGTTTGCGACTTCCAGGGGGTGAGTGAGATAAGGCTCTCCCGAGAGGCGAACCTGCCCCTGATGAACCTTAGCCGAGAAGACATAGGCCTTCTTGAGGAAATCGAGGTCCGCCTGAGGATTGTAAGAGCTGACCTGTTCCAATATGTCGTTAAATCTGATCATAACCCCATATTAATAATATCCCCAATGTATTGAGAAATCAATCACTTTCGGCTTTTGTCCTTTCCCGATCTCTATGGGGGGAATTTTGCAAAAATCTTTGACAGATGATCCGTCGATCCTCTATGTTTAGGGGGAGGGAAGCACGGTGGAATCCAAGGGGAAAATCCTGATTGAAATGTATGAAAGGCTATTGCGAAGGGTTGGACCTCGCCATTGGTGGCCCGGGGAGTCTCCCTTCGAGGTTATCGTGGGGGCCATTCTGACCCAGAATACCTCTTGGGCAAATGTGGAGAAGGCCATTGAGAATCTGAAGAAAGCGGGGATATTGAGCCCCATGGGCATAAGAAGTCTTGAGCGGGATGGACTAGCCCAAGTTATAAGGCCGGCGGGCTTTTATCGTTTGAAGGCAAGCCGCCTTAAACGGTTCGTTGACTTCTTTTACGATGAGTTCGATGGTGTTATGAGCCGGATGAGATCCCAGGAGGTGGGTTCCCTAAGGGAGAGGTTGCTGAAGGTCGATGGGATTGGCCCCGAGACCGCCGATAGCATCCTCCTGTACGCACTTGAAAAGCCCATCTTCGTGGTTGACGCCTATACCAAGAGAATCTTCTCCAGACACGACCTCATCTCCGAAAGGTGGAGCTATGGGGAGGTCCAGGAGATGGTGATGGGAGCATTAGACCGAGACGTTGGGGTATTCAGTGAATTTCACGCCTTATTGGTCTTTGTGGGAAAGTCCTGGTGTCGAAGGATCCCTCGCTGCGGCGGGTGTCCCTTGGAGGGGATATGACGGGGTATCAATTTTCGGGAAAGGGGGATATGGGGGATGTTTTTTTTGGCAAAAGAGGTCATTACGGAGACGAAGATGGCCATCCATGGCTATCGACAAATCGAGAAAGGAGATCGTATCGAAGGACGATTTCCAGAGGTACGACAGTTCACCGCATTGGATCTGTTGACTAAGCGGAAAGAAAGGCCATAAGGCACCAATATTCCCCTGGAGGCAGGGTGTGCTTGACAAAAATCTCCATATCCTATAGAAAATGGACAACTGTGTGTGTCGAAAACGATGTCATTCCTTTCCTCCAACTCTCGTTTGGAGCTCCTTTTGTAACGGCTATCCCTTAAATCATGGCCAATGGTATTCGGTTTACTGAGGGGAGAGGTTTTCCGGGAAAGGATGGGACAGATCACACGTAAGGAATTGGGGAAGGGGAGACAGGAAAAGATTGAAAGGGTATAGTCAGTCCTTTCCAAATGGGCATGATGTTTGCATGGCAGAGCAGAGAGGACCCGGAATCATAAGACCGGTCAGTTCTGGTAAGCGGGGGCAGTGGAGTTGAAGTGCACGTTTCATGGGAAAGAGGAATAATGGCGTCTTTTTCGGCGGCTCCAGGGGAGAGAGGTGAGGTTAGGAAGGGACCGAGATCCATATGGACCATTGGCGGAGGAAAGGGGGGAAGTGGTAAGACCTTCATCGCCGTTAATTTGGGGATTTGTCTTTCCAGGTTCGGCGAAAAGGTGGTATTGATTGATACCGATTTGGGGGGAGCTAACATCCATACCCTTTTGGGCCTTTCCTTTCCCGAGAGAACCCTGTCGGATTTTATCAACAAGAAGGTTAAGGGGATCGGAGATGTCGTCGTGGACACGGATGTCCCAAACCTGGGATTGGTCGTCGGTGCTCAGGACCTTCTCAATGCGGCAAACCCAAAGGACCCGCAAAAGTGGAAGCTGATTCGGCATGTCAATTCCTTGGACGCCGGTTATGTCATACTGGATCTGGGAGCCGGGAACTCCTTCAATGTGTTGGACTTCTTCCTCATGTCCGAGAACGAAATATTGGTGGTCACCCCCGAGCCGACATGTATAGAAAATACATACCGCTTTATCAAAAGCGCATTCTTTCGGAAAGTGAAGAGGGTGGTTTCCCACTACGGGGTGAAGGAGATCATCGAAACGGCCATGGATCAGAGAAACGAGAGGGGTATCAAAACGGCCTTTGACGTCATCGAATTGGCGGGGGAGATCGATAAATCCATTGGCCTCAAGTTGCAACATGAATTGGACAGCTTCAGGCCGAAGGTCATCGTCAATCAGGTCAGAACCAAGAACGACGTCGATATCGGACTTTCCATGAAGAGTGCCTTCCTGAAATATTTTGGAATCTCCATGGAATACCTGGGCTATATCGCCTACGATAACGACGTATGGCAATCGGTACAAAGGAGGAGACCATTGGTCTTGGAATTTCCCCAATCCAAGGCTTCCAAGTGCATCAACGAGATCACCTTGAAGTTGATCACCGATAAACCATTTCTGTTCAGTTCCGAGGATGAAGCGAATCAAAGATCAGACCTATTATGAGATGTTGGAGGTTGGCAGAGGGGCTTCGACGGAAGAGATCCGAAAGGCCTACCGGAGAGAAAAGGAGATCTTCAGCTCCAACTCGGTGGCTATCTACTCCCTGCTGGGATCCGAAGAACTCAACAGGGTCAATGTCCTCATAGACGAAGCCTATCGGGTTTTGACGGATGAGAGATTGAGATCGGAGTATAACCGAAGGCTGGATGGCCTTGAGGGAAGGGTATCTTCAGGAGAGCCCCAGGGGGTAACCGGTATTCGAGAGACTCCTCCCGTTCGAGAAGAGTCGGCGGGGTCCCCATTTCCCAACGGGTTCAGGTTTACGGGAAGTAGCCTCAGGGGAATTAGGGAATCCCTGGGCATTGACCTCAAGCAGATATACCAGAAAACAAAGATCAACAGGGAGCACTTGCAGTGGCTTGAGGAGGAGGATTTCGCGAACCTGCCCGCGCCGGTCTACATCAGGGGATTCATCATGGAATACGCCAAGGCATTGAACCTGGATCCCCATAGAGTTGCCGATAGTTACCTCGAATCCTATCATCAATGGCTGAAGGAGCGGAAGGGTTAAAGGGAACACTTCGGCCCGAAACGGAAGCTCTTTGAGGAGGATTGAGGATTGGCCGAAAGGGTTAATTTCATGGTCAAGGCGAAAGAGGTTAAGGCGAGAGATGTCAAGAAGGCCCTCGAGGAGGCCGGTATCGAGGTGGCAAGCGTAATAGAGGTCTTTCGAGAGGAAGAGCCTGAGGAAGAGGGGCAAGGAAAAGAAGCAGCCCCTTAGAAAGCCTGAGCCGCTTTACGCACTATCCACATCGTCCTCATATCACCCTGGCGAAGCATCCCTCTCCTCTCTGGGAGGTGATTTCACGGGGGGGTTGTCTCCTTGCCATCAGAACATCGATGGAGAAATCTCTCGCCGGTGAGGTAATGCCGCGAGGGATAATCCTTTCCACGAACCCGTAATGAAAAGATGCAGCTGGCGATCGACGAAAGCGAGGGATGGTGGACGGCCCGGTGGCGCTTAGCCGCTTCCCTGCGATAAGAGCCTTTCTGTTTCAGCGGCGATCTTGCTCATGAGAGTTCGGCTGAATCCAACCCATTTATTGGCTATATAGCCATCCCGGTCTATGAGGTAGGTAGTCGGAATGGGTGATATACCGTACTTTTTTACCAGGTCATCATCGGCCATGATGATGGCGTATTGGATGCTCATATTGAGGGCAAACTTTCTAACGCGTTCCGGACTCCCTTTATCCAGGCTCAGCCCGATAATTTCAAGGCCTCTTTCCCGATAAGCCTTGTACAAATCGTTGAGGTGGGGTATGGCCAACCGGCACGGGGCACACCACGTTGCCCAGAAATCGAGCAGCACTACCTTCCCCCTCAACTGGGAGAGGGTTATGGTTTTTCCATCGAGGGAGGTCAAAGTGAAATCAGGAGCTAGAGGCTTCTTCTCCTTGGGGGCCTCTCTTTTGCAACCTACGGGGGATTGGATTGTAATGGCTATGAGAAACGGTAAGCCATATTTGAGAAATCTTAAGGGGAGGTCCATAGAGGCAATCTTTTTGTCACTACCATGTTCGCTCAACGACATAATTGGCCATGGCCAGAAGGGCTGCTTTTTCCCTTGATGGGTGGAAACAATCCAAGTCTCCCTTAGCTTTGGTCACATACCTCCTGGCCTTCTCCAGGGTGTAGTCAATTCCACCGTACCTCTTGATGAGATCCACCACGCTCGAAAATGACCGTTCATGTGAACTTTCGGAGAGAACGATCTCCATAACCTTTTCCTTTTCCAAAGGTGAACAGCTTCGAAGCGTGTGAATGAGTGGAAGGGTGATCTTCCCTCCCTGAAGGTCGATGCCGATCTCCTTACCGAAGCTCTTTTCCGTCGAGGTATAATCTAGACTGTCATCCATTAATTGGAATGCAACACCCAGATTCATTCCGAAATTCGCGAGGGCTTGTTCTTTTTTCCCGTCGACACCCCCCAGAATTGCCCCAATCTGGCAGGTCGCTGAAATGAGCGACGCGGTTTTGTTGGTCACAATGGAGAGGTATTCCTCCTCGGTGAGGGAAAGGTCGCTGGCCTTCATGAGTTCTTGGATTTCCCCTTCTGCCATTTGAATAGTTGCCCTGGAGATAATGTTCAGAATCTTTAAATCCCCATCGTTCACCATGAGGAAGAAGGATTTTGAGAGGAGAAAGTCTCCCACCAAAACGCTGGCCTCGCTCCCCCATATGGAGTTAGCCGAGGCATTTCCGCGCCTCAATTCCGCGTCATCTACTACATCATCATGGAGCAGGGTGGCGGTGTGAATGAATTCGACTATACTGGCGGCTTGGATTTGGCGTGTGCCCTCATAACCGCATAATCTGGCGGATAGGAGGAGTATAGTGGGCCTAAAACGTTTTCCCCCGCTTGACAATAGATGTTCACAGATCTTCGAGATGAGGGGGACCCCGGATTTCAAATGCTTCTTGAATTCATCTTCAACCTGGGCCAGTTCGTTGCCTATTAAATCCATTATGATATGCATCGTCGTTTCAGACCCCTCGGTGGCTAAAAACCCTTCGGCCCCTATTTTTTTTATAAAACCAACAGATCATATCCCATCTGCCCCTTGTTGTCAAACCTTGAGAGCTCGAAGGGGGAAGAGGTTTCATAGAATAACACGAATATTTCCTAGAAAAAGTCAGGAGATTGGTTTGTCTATGGTATGGATGAATATTATGGATCGCATTTCCTCGGACGTATAGGTCATCTCAGTCGTGTATGAAGAGCGGTGGATGTATCTCGAGGGCTGGTCCACCCCCCTTAATGGCCTCAAGGAGAATCAGTTTAGCACCCTTTTCCACATTGGGATGGACAAGTCTCAATCGCTTAGGCTCGAGGCGGGTCTCCCTGAGGAAGGCGATCAAGTCCACGAGTCTCAACGCCGGGTACACCAGATAAAAGCTCGCTTTCGGTCGGAGTAAGCGGAAGGCGATTTTGGCCATATCGGATAAAGATCCCTTTATCTCATGACGGGCTATGGCCTTTTCCCTCTGGGGGTTAAGACGTCCGGAGCGAATTTTTCGATAAGGCGGATTGGTCAGGACGATGTCGAACGCCTCGGATTGCATGCGGTCCGCCAGGTCTCTGGCATCACCTTTCACAATATGAACCCGACCCTGCAGGTGGTTCATTTCAATATTCTTCTTGGCCATCTCCGCAAGTTCTTCCTGAATTTCCACCCCCCAAATTTCCGTCGACTTGACCTTGGTGGCCAGAATAATTGGAATTATACCACTTCCCGTTCCCAAATCCACAATCTTCTGCCCCTCCTTCAACCGAACAAAGTGGGCCAACAAGATGGAGTCGATGGAAAAGCGATACCCCCTTTTCTTTTGGAGAATCTTTGCACCTCCCGGAAGGAGATGGCCNNCCTCAATGAGCCTGAGGTTCAAGACGTTTCAGGACACGGTTGGCCTTCAATTTGCTTGACAAATGTAGAATTACCTGGATAATTATGGAAAGATGAGCGTAAAGGAGGGGAACATGGGATTGAGAGGAAACTTCATTGTATGGGTTTTGTTAGCTGTGTGCCTTTTGGGTTTGATCCTCTTTGGGCCAGCATTCAGCCTCGGCCAGCAGGGGGAAGGAGAGCCGAGGGAGGGGGTTTATGTCATCAAGAAGGGGGATACCCTTTGGGATCTTTCCGAGAAGTACTTCAAAGATCCCTTTCTCTGGCCCAAGCTCTGGCAGAGCAATCAATATATTACGAACCCACACTGGATCTATCCCGGCAATCCCATCCGGTTCTATCCCTTTGAGGAAGTGAGAATCCCACCGGTAAAGCCCCCGGAGATAAGGCCCCCTGAGGTCAAGCCAGAAATTGCTAAAAAACCACCTGTGAAGGAAAAGCCCGTCGAAGAGGCACCACCCCTCGTCAAACCCCCCGAGGTGGTTCTCAAGCCCGAGGCTATTCTTCCTAGAGATGCGAGATGGCCGGGTTTTCTCACGAAGGAGGCATTTCCCGGCATTGGGGTTGTCGTCGATCCCAAGGAGAGCGGCAGGCTAATCATGGGGGAGGGAGATATCGTCTATGTCGCCTTTAGGACGAGGGATCCCATTGAGATCGGGGACCGGTTTACAATCTTCAGGACATCACCGATCATCAAAAATCCCCTTACCGGGGAGAATCTGGGTCGGAAGGTTAGCATTCTGGGAGATTGTAAAATCACTAGTGGCCACGGGGCAATGTTTACGGCTCAAGTTTTGAAATCCTACAGTGAAATCGTTGTGGGCGATCGCATCACCCCCTACCAACCCCAGGGGGTTCAATGAGAGTCGACTGAAAAAAGAGGCGACCTCGGCATCTAAAATGAGATGAAAGGCGATCTCATTCCTCAGGTGTTTCAATCGTTTTCCGTAACGATTTCCTTCCTATATTCAATCATTTCCCCATTTCCTTCCACGGTGGGATTGACTTTTCCAAGGTGAAAGAGTGGACGATCGATCCTATTGGCTGGCATTAAATTCCCTAACCGGATTGGGGCCAGTCTTGATTAAGGCATTGCTTGACCGATTTGGGGACCCCAAGCGTGTCCTTGAGGCCTCTCGAAGGGAATTGGCAAGGGTCGACGGAATTGGCGAACAACTGGCAGGGGTGATCAAGGAGACCGATGTTCGAGGGAAGGTCAGTCGTGAGTTGAAGCTTATCGAGGAATTCAACGTCTCTATCGTAACCATAAGAGATCAATCATACCCAAAGAATTTGAGACAGATATATGATTCTCCCCCATTGCTCTACGTACGAGGAAATCTGCAACCGAGGGACGACTTGGCTATATCGATGGTGGGATCTCGTTTGGCCACCAATTACGGCCGAACGGTGACCGAGAGGGTCGCAGGGGATTTAGCAAGACACGGGGTGACGATGGTGAGCGGTATGGCCAGGGGGATCGATTCGGCGGCTCACAGGGGAGCCCTGTCGGTTGGGGGGAGAACGATAGCGGTATTGGGTTGTGGAGTCGATATCATATACCCACGGGAAAATCGTCATCTCTTCGAGGAGATCATGGCCCATGGAGCGGTCATCTCGGAATTCCCCATGTCCACTCCCCCAGAAGGGGTGAACTTTCCCAGGAGAAATCGAATCATCAGCGGCCTATCACTGGGGGTAGTGATCGTCCAGGCGAGCACGAGAAGCGGATCGTTAATTACGGCCAGATTGGCCCTGGAACAGAACCGTGATGTGTTCGCCGTTCCCGGCAATATAGGAATGGCCGGAACTCAGGGAACGAATCGATTGATAAAACAAGGGGCTAAATTAGTCGAATCCGCTGAGGACATTTTGGAGGAGATCCTTCCACGGCTTCGACCTCCAGGATCGGCATCGGAGGACGGAGATCTTCCCCTTGAAGAGGAGGAGGAAAGGATCTTTTGCCTTTTGGAGGATGAGCCGATTCACATCGATTCCATTATCGTCCAAAGTGGCATGAGCGTCAGCCGTGTTTCTGCCATTCTGCTCCAATTGGAGCTGAAGGGGCTGGTACAACAGTTATCCGGGAAGCGATTCGTCAAGAAATGAAGGGTGGAAAGGGAGGAGACTTTGGTGTACATTTTGCACGGCCTTGGGTAAACCCTTTCAGTAATGGAGAGAGTATGGAAAAATCCCTTGTGGTTGTCGAGTCTCCAGCGAAAGCCAACACTCTCAATAAGTTTCTAGGATCGAACTTCATCGTTAAAGCCTCGGTGGGACACGTAAGAGATTTGCCCGAAAGGGAACTGGGCGTCGACATCGAGCATGACTTCGAACCCAGCTACGTAATCATTCGTGGCAGGGCAAAGATAATCAAGGAGTTGAGGAGGGTTAGCCGAAATGTTGGGGACATCTATCTCGCCCCCGATCCTGATAGAGAGGGGGAGGCAATAGCCTGGCATATTGCCGAGGAGTTGAAGGGGCGCGGCAAGAGGATACATCGGGTCCTCGTGAATGAGATCACGAAAAAGGCGGTAGTGGAAGCCATCAAGAATCCGGTTCAGCTCCAGCGGAGTAAATATGAGGCTCAGCAGGCAAGGCGTATATTGGACCGATTGGTTGGATATCAGATCAGTCCCTTGCTTTGGGATAAGGTGCGAAGAGGTTTGAGTGCCGGTCGGGTTCAGTCCGTAGCAGTCCGGATCATCTGTGAGAGGGAGAAGGGGATCAAAAGTTTCGTCTCCAAGGAATATTGGACCATGGCCGCTCGGCTGAAGAAACTGACATCGAAGGATGTCTTTGAGGCGAAACTGGTTAAGGTGAAGGGGAAAAAGGCCGAGATCTTAGCCGAGGTGGAGGCCAAGGAGATTAAGCAAAAACTGGAAAAAGCCGATTTTATCGTGTCGGGGGTAGAAAGAAAGGAAAGGAAGCGATATGCTCCCCCCCCTTTTATAACGAGCAAATTGCAGCAGGAAGCTGCAAGAAAGCTTCGCTTTTCCGCCAAGAAGACGATGAGAGTGGCCCAAAGTTTGTACGAGGGGATCGAACTGGGAGAAGCGGGTTCGGTAGGCCTCATTACCTATATGCGGACAGATTCCACCCGGGTATCGGAGGGAGCCCTGAAGGAAGTTCGCACCTATATTGTCCAGCGATTCGGAGATCCATTCTTACCCCCCAAGCCTATCCATTATAAGAGCAAGAAGGGTGCACAAGGGGCTCACGAGGCCGTTCGACCAACCTCAATGGAATTGGAACCCGAAAAGGTTACCCGTTACCTGGATAAGGATAAGAGGGCCCTTTATCAGCTCATCTGGGACCGTTTCGTTGCCAGCCAGATGAGTCCTGCCCTCTTCGATCAGACAACCGTGGAGATTGAGGCCAGGGATTACCTCTTCAGCGCCACGGGGTCAATCCAGACGTTTTCGGGATTCATGGCTCTCTATGTAGAAGGGGAAGATGAGGAAAAAGGAGACGAGGAGAAGAAGGGGGGGTTGCCCGAACTGCAGAAGGGAGAACAGCTAACTCTCCTCTCCCTCATCCCGGAACAGCACTTCACTCAGCCTCCTCCTCGGTTTTCCGAGGCGACCTTGGTGAGGGAGTTGGAGGAGAAGGGAATCGGTAGACCTTCTACTTATGCCACTATTTTGAGCACCATCCAGGAAAAGGACTATGTGAGGCTTGAAAAGGGTAGATTTATTCCCACGGAACTGGGTGGATTGGTCAATGATCTCTTGGTTGACAGTTTTCCCCGCATTCTCGATGTGGAGTTCACGGCTCAAATGGAGGATAAACTGGATAAAATCGAGGAGGAAAAGGTAGGATGGGTGAGGGTGTTGAAACAGTTTTACGGGCCCTTCAACAAGAGCGTTGAAAACGCTAAGGCGAACATGAGGGACGTGAAACGAGTGGGAGAGATGACCGATATTTCCTGCGACATCTGTGGTAATCCAATGGTGATAAAGTGGGGAAGAATGGGGCAGTTTCTTGCCTGTTCCACCTATCCGAAATGTAAGAATACCAAGGATTTTTCTCGAGATGGAGAGGGGAGAATTCTTATCGAAACCCACGAGGAGACCGAGCACCGATGCGATCGGTGTGGCCGTCCCATGGTGGTAAGGAATGGGAAATTCGGAAAATTCCTCGCTTGCTCCGATTACCCTCGTTGTTTAACGACAAAAGCGCTGACTCTCGGGATACCTTGTCCCAATGAGACATGTGGGGGTGAATTAGTGGAAAGGAGGACCCGTAAGGGGAAGGTTTTCTACGGGTGTAGCCGCTATCCTCAATGTCAGTTCGCTACCTGGGGAAGGCCGGTACAGGAGAGCTGTCCCCAGTGCGGTACCCCACTCCTCATAGAAAAGTCGAGTAGAAGAGGAGATGTGACCCTGCACTGTGTAAAGGATGGTTGCGGGTATAAGGGAAAGGCGCCTCAATGATTTAAGCTCCAATCGTAATCACGGTATCGGACCCTTACCGCATCTTTATGACTCTCCAAGAAATCCCTCTTCTCGCCCGCATCCAGGTGCTGGAGGAGAAATTCGATAACGGCGCTGTGGGTTCCTCCGAAGTCCCTGCGGTACCACCGGAAGATCTGGGAAATCCTCAACAGGTTCTCGGAAGGAGTGACTTCCACTTCCGGGCTGTTAATGAAGCTTGTCGTTGCCACGTCCAACTGTTCATCGATTCGGTCCGATGTGTAAAATCCGATGGGGGGACACGATCTGGAACCACAAACCAGGGTGAAATGGATACGTGGGTCCACACCTGAGACGGTGAACGGAAGCCGCGGGTCCCCTGACCCAAAAGGCCTGAAGAGCCTATACGGAGGTCTCGAATTGCCCCTGAGGATTCCGTGCTCCATGTCATTGAGGGAAAACAGGTGCCCGCCGATATTATACTTGAGGCGTGTGAAAAACCCATTCCTCTCCCTGACACTTTCCCGGATATCCCAATCGATCACCCCGTGAATCACCATGGTGTTGTAGAGGTTGATCCAGAAGGCCAATTTTTCCTGGCGTTCTTTGAGTTGGTTTAAATCGAAATCCCTCAAGAGTCCGGCCTTTTGGAGATAGGCATCGTACTCCGGAGATCCCTTCATGGCCTGGTAATTCACACGGCCGGCATCAAGATCGAGGAATTTGGCCTCGAGTTCCCCAATGGCATGTCTCAACTGGGCTGGTAAGTCCCCGGTGGGCTTCTCCAAAGTACCATTCCCCTTTTGGTTCAAAACCCTCTCGGACCCCTCAAACATCGTATAGCCCTCCCTTACTCTCGAGGGGAAGAGGTATCTCAATTCCCTCCCCGGTATTATACCTCAAAATGAGAGATCGTGCTCCACAGGAAAAGAGCGGAATGAAGGTCAACGGGCCGCTATTGGGCGGGGTTCCTTTGAAATGAGATTATCCGATAGCCTTCAGGAATTCTTCGTAGCTTTTGCGAGGATCGTCATGGCGGAAGATTCGGCTTCCCACGCATGCGTAATCTACCCCCGATGATTTCACCCCTCGAATGTTGTCCAGCGAGATTCCGCCATCAATACCAATTACCTTGGATGGAAAGCGGGATCGAAATTCCCCGATCTTCTCAAGGACCTCGGGAATGAACGGGGATCCATAGAAACCAGGGTGAACCGAGAGGAAGAGAACGGAATCGATCTGGCCCACGAGTTCCTCGAACTGGGAGAGCGTTGTTTTGGGGTTTACGGCCAGACCCACATGGAATCCCAAATCTCGTATGGCGGAGACGAGGGATTCAGGACGGGGCACTATCTCCCAATGCACGAGGACTCTCTTCAATCCATCCCTATTGAGGGAAGAAAGGTAGTGGATGGGGTCTTTCACCATAAGGTGGGCTTCCCAGTCAATAGTCATCTTGATCTCAGCCAGATCTTCCGGAGCGATGCTCCTGGAAGGGACGAAGGAACCGTCCATGAAATCGATTTGAACGAAATCGGTGAAGGTCTCTGCCTGGTCAAGCATCAGCTTGAGGTCTTGTTGTTTTTCGGTCAGGATTGCCGGTACGATCCTCATTTTTCTCTCTCCTCGAAATGAAGCTCGCAATGCAGCTCGTTCGATCAATCTGCCATCCAAATCTCCTTGGGTACCCGTCATTCAGGCAAAAACAGCTGAAATGATTTCCATGCTACAACCTGCATATTGGGTCTCACTTGCCGATACATAAGAATACTACTATATGGTAAGCATTTCCAGAAAATACCTATTAGGCGAGACTTAATTGGAATTTCCTCAGTTCATACGGAAAATTCTGAGGGGCTCAAGGTTGACAACGCTCCTCCAGAGCATGATATATTTCTTGTTATATCTGGCCAATTAAATTTTTAGACCGAACTCAAAAAGGGATAATTTCATGGGGGAAGATCACGTCTTTCTGAGGGCCTGCCGGAGGGAACCGACGGAATATACCCCCGTTTGGTTAATGCGCCAAGCAGGGCGATACATGGAGGAATACCGGGACATCCGGCGCACGGTCGGCTTTCTCGACCTGTGTAAGTCCCCTGATTTGGCAGCCGAGGTAACCCTGCTCCCCGTCCGGAAGCTGAGAGTCGATGCCGCAATCATCTTTGGTGACATCCTTCTCCCCTTGGAGGGGATGGGAATTGGGCTCGAATTCGTCGAGGGAGGGAAACCCGTTATTCGGAACCCCATAGCGGGGAAAAGCGACGTCGAGCAACTTCGCCCCATCGAGCCCGAGGAACACGTGCCTTTCCTTCTCAAGGCCATTGAAATGGTTCGCCGAGAGCTCGAAGGCAGGATTCCGCTCATCGGATTCTCAGGGGCCCCTTTCACCTTGGCCAGTTATCTCATCGAGGGGGGACATTCCAGGGATTACTCGAGGACCAAAAGGTTCATGTTGGAATCCCCCTCGTTGTGGCGTCTCCTCATGGAAAAACTGACGGAGGTCACCATTCGATATTTAAATGCCCAGGTCAACAGAGGGGCCCAGGCGCTCCAGCTCTTCGATTCTTGGGTGGGTTGCTTAAGTCCCTGGGATTACGAGGCTTATGTTCTTCCCCATTCCAGGAGGGTAATCAATGAGGTAGGGAAACAGGCTCCCCTTATCCATTTTTCAGTGGGGACCAGCGGTTTTCTCCACCTCATTAAGGAGGCGGGGGGAGATGTGATAGGCATCGATTGGCGTACCGATTTAGGAGAGGCATGGGAACGTTTGGGCCATGATGTGGGCATCCAGGGGAACCTTGATCCATCAGTGCTTTTGGCCTCATCTCAGGTGATTGAGGCCCACGTCCGGAAGGTTTTGGAGTCAGCGGGAAATCGCCCCGGTCATATCTTCAACCTGGGGCATGGAGTCCTTCCGCAAACTCCGGTGGAAAATGCCATCTTCATGGTGGAAACCGTCCATCGGTTGAGCAAGAGATAGGGGGAAATGGCTCAACGGCAGTCACATATCGGAGTTCTTCTTATGGCCTTTGGCGGTCCCAATTCGGCGGAGGAAGTGGAACCCTTCCTTCAGACGGTCTTGGGTCGAGGGGTTCCAGCTCAAAGGCTCCGTGAGGCAAAGCGCCGATACCGGCTGATTGGAGGATATTCGCCCCTTCTAAAGATCACCCTTCGACAGGCCCGAGGACTTCAAAATATTCTAAACGCGCAGGGCCAGAAGTTCAAAGTGTATGTGGGAATGAGACACTGGCACCCCTTCATCGGTGAGACCTTCGGGGAAATTCGGAGAGATGGGGTTCGTCGTGTTGTGGGCCTCAGCCTGAGCCCTTACCAGTCTAAGATGAGCACCGAGCCATACGTGCTTGCCTTGCAGAAGGCAATGGCCGCTTCGGAAGGGGAAGGAGAGATCTCGGTAGTCAAGGGATGGCACGCCCATCCGCTGTTCCTCCAAGCTTTAGCGGAAAAGCTACAAGAGGGGCTTCTTCAATTCCCCATTGAGGTACGCCATAGGGTCAAGGTCGTCTTCAGTGCCCACAGTCTTCCCAAAAAGGCCATTGTTGGGGATCCCTATGTGGAGCAGATCGAGGCGACGATTAGAGGGGTCATGGGGATTACAGGTCCCTTACCCTGGCGAATGGCTTTTCAGAGCAGGGGGGGGAAATGCGGTGAATGGTTGGAGCCTGAGCTCGATACGGTTCTCCGAGAGTTGGCGGAGGGGGGACATCGGGAGGTCCTGATAGCGCCACTGGGATTCGTGAGCGACAACGTGGAAACCCTCTACGACATCGATATCCTCTGTAAGGAGCAGGCAGAATCGATGGGGATATCATTTAGACGGTCTCCTTCCCTGAACGAGTGCGAGACATTCATTGAAGCCCTTTCCCGGATTGTGCGCGAGCACCTCGCTACTTCGGAATGGCGCTCGCAAAATGAGATGGAGGTGAGAGATTGAGAAGAGCGATCATTATCGGAGGTGGAATTTCGGGACTCAGCACTGCATATTACCTTCAAGAGGAAGCTGCCCGGTCGAAGTTCGACCTGGAGATAATCCTGATTGAAGAGGAGAAGCGGTTCGGGGGATGTATCGTCACGGAAGAGGTGGATGGCTTCATCATCGAAGGCGGTCCCGATTGTTTTTTGGCGGAAAAGCCGTGGACCATACAGCTCTGTGCAGAGTTGGGCATGGGGGATCGCCTTCTGTGCACCAATGAGGAGAATCGCAGGGTGTTCATCCTCTCGAAGGGAAAGCTCCATGAGTTGCCGGAGGGATTCATGCTCATGGTCCCGACGAGTTTTACTCCCTTCCTCAGGAGCTCCCTCATATCCCTTCCGGGGAAGCTCCGAATGGCCATGGATCTTTTCCTCCCCAGGAAACGTACCGACGAAGAGGAGAGCCTCGCCCGGTTCGTTCGTCGAAGGCTGGGAAAGGAAGCCCTTGAAAAAATAGCCGAACCCCTGGTCGCCGGGATTCATGCCGGTACTCCCGAGACCATGAGCTTGATCAGCACATTCCCTCGTTTTATCCAGTTGGAGGATGAGTACAGGAGTCTTATTCTGGGGATGTTGGCCAGGAGGCGGAAGGCCGCGGAATTCGCTCGGAGGCGGTCCGGCCCGAAAAGGACAATGTTCATGAGCCTTTTGAACGGGATGATGGAGTTGACCGATGCCATTACAGGGAGACTCGACGAGGAGTCACTTCTCCCCAATAAGAAGGTCGTCCGTATAAATCGCATCGGAGAAACCTCTTTCCCTCCCTATGAGGTCCACCTGGAGGGCGGCGAGACCATGAGGGCTGATTGTGTCGTTCTGGCCACCCCCACCTATATTACGGCAGAGCTTCTTCAGGAATTTCCGGGGACCCTATCAGAGGTACTCCAGTCCATCCCCTATGTTTCGACAGCCGTGATCTCACTGGTCTACCGAGACTCTGAGATTCGTCACCCCTTAGATGGATTTGGATTTGTCATTCCCCGAGCTGAGGGGCGGAAGATCATGGCCTCCACCTGGACATCGGTGAAATTCGCCCATCGGTCCCCGCCCGATTCCGTGCACTTGAGGGCTTTTGTGGGTGGTGCACACAACGAGGATTTGGTGGACCTCGATGATGAGGAGATGCTGAAGGTGGTGCGGAAGGAATTGATGGATATTATGGGCGTAGCGACTCGGCCCGTGCTCACTCGAATATACCGGTGGCATAAGTCAATGCCTCAGTACACCCTTGGACATGGGCAGAAGTTGAAGCGACTTGAGGAGGTCCTTCTCCGTTATCCAGGGCTTTACCTGACGGGATGTGCCTACCGGGGCATAGGTATCGGCGATTGTATCCATGAAGGACAACTGACGGCGGAAAGAGTCTTGAAATTTCTGGAAAGGGTCGGGACCAAATATGAGAAGGGAGGGGGAACGAATCACCGATAAAGGCCAAACCCTACGGAAAGCTACGACAAGGTAGAGTCTTAGGCGGGATTCCCCCTCCCCCAGTAAGGTTCGACAAAACCATTATATCATCAGTTGTGCCGTATTTGTCAATCATTAAATGGTGTGCTTTCGGGGAAAGTCGCCCTTCGAAGCTGAAAACCATTATCCCACAATTCCAAAGATCGCTTTTCCGGGGATGATCTCTGTTGACCTCATCTGTTCTGACAATTCAGTATCGTTCTTTCTCCAGGCAGGCATCTGGATTTCTTGGATGATATGGTTGGATTCAGGGCTCCTTCCCGGGTTGGGCCTGCATATCCTCCATCGTCAAATCTCTATTACCTTCAAGGTGTACCATGGCCCCACAATTGACTTTCTTGACTTAATAAAGAATATAATGTAAAAGCAATTGTTATCATTAATGTTTTCAATTTAGAGCGCAAATTGAGGGTTTCTTTCAACCTTTAAAGGAGGGGGGAATATGGAGCATTTTGGATACGTAATCGCCATTACATCGATGATCGTGGTTTTATTTATCATAACCAATGTGTACTGGGATTCAAAGAGTAATAAGGTCTACAAACGGTTCGAAAGACTTCTGGAGGTGGCAGAAATCTCCCACAGGACCTATATGGAGAGGAGATTCAGGGAGATAGAGAGGACGATAGATCATATGAGGAACGAGATGGAGTCGACCAAGACAAAAGGGAGCCCATCGAAGTCCTTGGAAGAGGTGCGTCAGGTGAGCCAACATTCCTCTGGAATAAAGGAGGATAGGGAAACGATGGTCGTTTTCCGGAGGAAACCTAAAGACGACCCTTCACCGACCACGGAATAGAAGTCGCCTCCCCCGGTAGTCCAAGTTTGTAACCTTTTGACTGAAATCCATCCCTGGCAGATCCATTCGGCTTTGCCAGCTTATCCTCAGTATTACTCATAGTCCCTTGGACTGTACCGACAAATTCAGGGGTACCGTGAAAGACCGTGATCGGGAGAAATCATATTTCCCATTCACGGAATTCCCTTTGAAGCTGATCGAAGATCTTACTCTTTTATGCCAATCATATTTATCAGTACCGGAGGTAATAGATATCGATACTTGAAGATCCATGGAGCAATTCCTGACTTCTTGGTCACTTTTATGATAGCAGCCGTAGTGGCCATTCCATATTGTTTTTGCCTCAAAAACCTTAGAAACACTAAATCTAGTCAGACAGAGATCTTTGTCGATGTTTCTTATATCGCCAATATCAGATGTCGACATAGTGCTCTTTTCAAAATTGAACGCTATTTTCGGGAAAAGAATCGTTACCCCCTCCGGTGCAAAGCGCCAGTAATCAGATGGAAATGCATGAAATTCCCAAGGAAAAGGAATAGGTACATACAAAAGCCATTTCTGTTCAATAGATTTGTGATGTTTTCTGCCATCGAGAATGGATTCGAGCAATGCTCCAATACACTTAAACAGAAAACTGTGTTAAACCTTTTCTGTTTCAATATCGTGTCAACAGACTCAAAATCCTCAGCTAAATCTACTACAACATCAACCCCTGGACCATCTTCCATATCTATGCCTATGTATTCCGAGTTTGGAAATAACTTTCTAATCTCCCATGTTAAACCATATCTGCTCCCTATTTCCAAATACGGCGCCTGGAATTTATCAATATTCTTTTCTATAAAATCTAATTGGTTTAAGTCTCCCATGATTGGTCCCTTGCCCGTGAATTTCCCTTTTGTTTTTACTGCTCCATTTCCGTAGAGGACTCAAGGCCCTTCCGTCAGATTTTTTCGGCCCAAATCTTCAACCGGTGCCCCTTCAGTGTAAGGCGAACGATCAAATCGAGAGCCCTTTCAGCCACTGTGGATACTGCCTCAGGAATCCAGGATAGTGGCGTATGAGGTGTTTTGCCGGCGTAACCGTTCAGGGCTAGGCGCACGCCCTTGGTTCTTACCCGGATGGTGCGGAAGCCATTGTCCTCCAGCAAATGGGTAAGGGTCTCGGGGCTGAACAGATAGATATGATCTTGCCCGCCAAAATACGGCCAGTCCCTCCCCCAGATAGCCACGGAGAGAGATTGGAAGTTGGGGGTAGAGGAGACAAAGAGTCCCCTAGGTCGAAGAACTCGATGTACAGCGCGGATCACAGCCTTGGGACTGGCCAGGTGTTCGATGACGTTATTGAGGCGCACGACGTCAAAGCGGTTAGCTTCGTAGTTTACTTCCTCAATCGGGTGTGTTTGGACCGTAAAAAGTCTTCCAGCGTAGCGCGCGGCCCGAGGGGCGATTTCGATCCCCTCAGGGTGCTGCCAACCCTGTTCTGAGGCGGCCTGGAGGAACCCACCGAGCCCGCAGCCGATGTCCAAGATGTGGCCGGTGGTGTGGTAGGGAAGGTACTTCGCTGCTTCCGCCCTCAGTTTTCTTTTCCGGCGCCCGTTGTATTTTTTTGCCACGAGTTCGCCGAAGCCGCCGGAAAAGGAGGCGTGCCCTTCGTAACATTCTTTTTGTCGCTCGGTGATTGCTCGAAGCCGTGGCGTTACGTACACTAATCCGCACCGGTGACAGCGCACATATCGGAAAGTCTCCTTCTCGAAGAGAAACTCCGGCTCGTCAGTGCCGCACAGGTCACAGGCGACGTGGACCCGTTCCCGAAAAGAAGTCGCAGGAGCATCCTTGAAACTTGCCGCCATATCTTCCTCCGAGAGATATCGCCCCGAAATTTATTCTATCCGCCCTGTTTAGGAAGTTCAAGCATAGTGAAAAAATAACGATGACGAGGACTATTAAAGGGAAAAAATCAGGGGACAGCTAAGAATAACCTCAATGCCGCACATTCAGTCACGCAAGATGAATTGATCGGAGTATGCAGCAATGATTCGTCAAATAAACCGAAGGGTGTGAGCGAAACTTCTTCCACCATTGTAAGGCGCGACATTCCACAAGATGCAGATGTCAGGCCGCGGGCAGGGGCACCTGCAGAGGAAACGTCTCAATTTGTTTACGCAAGAACTACATGTAACATAAGGACGGGATCGGGAACTGGATACTTTTCGCCAGAAGGGCGACTAGAGGTGAGAAGCTCGAACATATTTCCCTTGAGGGCAATTAGTATAAGCTGAAAGTAGGAAAAGGTAAGCCTCAAGAATGGGTTCATAGGAACATTGTCATTCCAGCAAAGCAATCACAACCCTAGACTTTTCGATACCCCCCCGAAATCGACAACGTGTCGGTGGCAAGTGAAAAAGAGGAAACACGGAATGGAACTGACCGCGCGGAAGGACAGTAGTGAGGCCGTTGCATAAATCCGCCGTCGGATTATGTCTACCAGCAGTATTGCATCCCCTAGTATTTTCGGCCCATTCTTGCCCGTTCCTCTAATCTTTCGGCTTCCTTTCCCCCCGTATGAGAATGAGGAAACGACAGCATGAGTTATTGCTTGAAAGTGGGTTGTTTCGCTTTAGGGGCACTCTTATTGAAGAGTGATTTCCGCATCCGCCTCCAAAATGGGGGCTCTTTCAGAGATGAGCTGCGGATATTTCAAACCAGTACCCGTATTCAGCAGTACTATCGTTTCTCCTCCCTTTATCCATCCCTCCTTCTTCAGTTTTTTTGCGGCCCAAAGGGTGGCAGCCCCTTCAGGGCAGGCGAATATGCCTTCTTCCTTTGCCAGCAGCTGAACAGATTCAAGGATTTCTTCATCCTTGACCGAGAGGGCCATTCCGTTGCTCTTTTCAATGGCATCCAGGATGAGAAAATCCCCCAGAGGTTTTGGGACCCTCAGGCCGTCTGCGATGGTTTCTGCCCCTTCCCAAAATTCGACCTCCTTTTTACCCCGTTCAAATGCCTTGACGATGGGTGCACATCCAGCTGATTGGACGGCAACGAATTTCGTTTTCAGCCCCCGGACCCAACCTATCTCTCGAAGTTCCTCGAAGGCTTTCCACATGCCAATGAGACCTACTCCGCCTCCGCAGGGGTAAACGATGACATGGGGCAAGGTCCAGCGAAATTGCTCGGCGATTTCTAACCCCATGGTCTTTTTGCCTTCGATGCGGTAAGGCTCTTGAAGAGTCGACGCCGAAAACCAACCATATTTTCTTACACCTCGGTTGACGATCTGGCCCGCATCGGAGATGAGTCCCTTCACCAGGTAGAGATGAGAGCCCATGGCCCGACATTCCCTCTTGTTGATATGCGGGGCATCGATGGGCATGACTACAAAAAGATCTATCCCTGCCTTTGCACAATAGGCGGCCCAGGCCCCCCCAGCATTGCCCGCTGTAGGCAGGGCAATGGTTTTGATGCCGAGCTCCTTAGCCTTGGAAACTCCAACAGCAGCCCCTCTTGCCTTAAAAGTTCCCGTGGGAATCTGTCCCTCATCCTTCAGGTAAAGGTCATCGAGGCCGAGTTTTTTCCCCAAACCCTCCAGTTTAATAACGGGAGTAAATCCCTCCTTGAGGCTTACAATACTCTCTTCTCCTTCGATGGGTAAGAACTCTCTGTATCTCCATAGGGTAGGGTCTCTGGTTTCTAAGTCCCCTTTTTGAACAGATTTTTGGATATCCCGCAATCGATAGCGAACGAGAAGAGGTTTGCCACACTGACACAGATTGTAGATACCCCGTTTTGGATAGCGCTTGCCACAGCTTGAACATTCCAGATGGCTCAAAAAACCCATGGTACCTCCTCTATTGGACGACCACGACAGAACAACCACGCCACGAGGAAACGGAGGGTGTCGTGACGGGTCACCTTCCAGTTAACAAACTGAGGCAGGAAGGAATAGGCGATTACTCAAAAATTCTGGTAATCTCATCCTTCTCAGACCATTTGAGATCCCGTTTTTTGCCGTCTTTGAGGATCTTTATCCCAAAACTCTTTTCTTCCACCTTTCCTATCAGCGAGGCCCTCACGCCGGAGTTGAGATACACCTCCAACACCTTTTTGGAGTTTTCGGTGTTGGTGGCCAAGATTAGAGTCCCCGAGGTGATTGTGCCTAGCGGATCTAGGTCGTATTCAGCACAAAGCTGTTTGGAATCAGAGAGGAGATCGATCGCGTCATCGTAAATGATCATGCCGACCCCGGAGGCTCTGGCCATCTCGTACAAACCTGTTGCCAACCCACCTTCCGTGGGATCATGCATCGAGTGAATTTCGAATCGATTTGCCAAAAGGGCTTCCGTTACCACGGATATCCCGGGCTCGTATAAGTAGTTCATGCACCTCCGGATAAATTCCTCATCGTATCCTCGTTTCCGCAGATCTTCGTATTTTTCCCTCGCGATAAGGGCCGTGCCCTCGATGACAATTCCCTTGGTGAGCAGAATATCATCCCCAGGCCTTGCCCCTGATGTCGTTACCAATTTCCCCTTATCGACTTCCCCGAACATAGATCCCACAACGATTGGACGGTCCAGTGAGTGGGTGATTTCCGTATGCCCCCCCACGATGGTAACTCCCAAGTCCCGACACGCCCGTGATATCTGGCGAAAGATCTCCTGCACGAGGCCTTCCGTCGAACGTCCCTCGGGCAGAAGAATGGCCGCCTGAAACCACCTCGGCTTTGCACCTCTGATGGCTACATCGTTGGCATTGATGTGGACGGCATACCAGCCGATATCGTCCATGGCGAAGGTGATGGGATCAGTTTTCGCTATCAGATATCGGTCGGGGAAATCTATAACTGCCGCATCCTCCCCAACTTTTGGTCCGACAACCAAGCGTTCATCAAGGATTCGGAAATATTTTTCCAATAGTTTCTCGAGGATATCGAAATTCAATTTGCCCAGGGGAAGTTTTTTGCCCATCGAACAGGTCCTTTCCCGGGGATTATACGAGATTTTTGATTATTTGGAAACTCAAACTCTGCAGTTATGTTGTGGTTCCAGGTACCAAGATATGCCGCAGAGCGATTTTTTGCTATGGTTTGACCGTATGCAGCGATGGCAAATATGTTCGAGATCGGGACATTAAACGAGCTTCTGGGAGGTAGACCTCAGCATGATGGGATTGAAAAACATCTCTCATAATATTATCTTCACATGAGGACTGGATGTAATTAGCGAAACTCCACGGCTGTATAGTGAGCCCTACACCAAGGAACTGGGTTTTAGATCCGATGCCGACGAAGGGTGGATGAGCAACATAAAGAGGGTGAGTGAGGTGGAAATCGAAAAAAGGATAATGAGCTTAGGATTGGAGCTGCCCCAGGCTCCCAAGCCGGTAGCTTCCTATATTCCCGCGGTACAATCGGGAAATTTCGTCTTTACCTCCGGCCAACTTCCCGTAATTAAGGGGGAGTTAAAGGCGAGGGGTAAGATAGGGAGGGACCTTACCCTTGGAGAAGGGTATGAATGTGCAAAAGTTGCGGCATTGAATTGCTTGGCGGCCCTTAAATCCGTGGTGGGAGAGCTGGATCGAGTGCGAAGGATTGTCCGGGTAACCGGTTTCATCAATAGCCCCCCTGGATTTGAGGACCAATCCAAGGTGATGAACGGCGCATCTGACCTGCTGGTTGAAATATTCGGGGACGGGGGGAGACATTCAAGGCTAGCTATAGGGACGAGTGAATTGCCCCTGGGGGCGCCGGTGGAGGTCGAGATGATCGTGGAGGTTCAAGAACCATACAATTTTTGAGCTCCCCTATTTGAGAATCCCTCCATCGGTCATCCTCCTCGGGTTGAGGAGGGAATCGAGCTTTTCATCCGGGAAGAGCCCCTCCTTTTTCGCCACCTCTTTGATGGTCTTATTGGATGTATAGGCCTTTTTGGCGATTTCAGCGGCCCTCTCATATCCGATTTCCGGTGCAAGGGAGGTAGCGAGGGCCAAGCTCTGTTCTGCCATCTCTCCACAGCGCTGTTCATTACCCCTGAGCCCCTCGATACACCGTTTGCGAAAATTGTCGCTTCCCGTGGCCAAGATCTGGATGGACTGAATCAAGTTGTGCGCCATTACTGGCATCATAGTATTCAACTCGAAATTTCCCCCCTGTCCCCCCAGGGTTATGACGAGGTCGTTTCCGATGACCTGGGCCCCAACCTGGATTAAGGATTCGGCGATGACAGGGTTTACCTTACCCGGCATTATTGAGGAACCAGGTTGGATCTCGGGCACGTAAATCTCCCCTAGGCCACAACGCGGTCCCGACCCCAGCCATCGAATATCATTAGCCATTTTGATTAACCCCACCGCGAGGGTTTTCAGGGCGCCGCTTACCTCTACCAACCCATCCATTGCCCCCTGAGCCTCGAAGTGGTTGACCGTTTCCCTAAAGGGGAACTCGGTCTTCTTGCTCATATGGCCGATAGCTCGCCCTGGGAAACCGGGATGAGCATTGAGTCCCGTTCCCACAGCTGTCCCTCCCAGGGTCAATTCCAAGAGGGTATCCATGGAACGCTCAATCCTTTGGACTCCCAATTCGACCTGACGGGCGTACCCGCTAAATTCCTGCCCCAACCGTATGGGGAGACCATCTTGGAGGTGGGTCCGTCCAATTTTTATGATGTTATTGAAGGCCTTGGATTTGTCTACGAGAGCTCTGTGCAATTCCCGCAGAACGGGGAGCAGCTCCTTCTTCAACAGCTCTGTTGCCGCTACATGGATGGCCGTCGGAATCACGTCATTGCTTGATTGACAGAGATTGACATGATCGTTGGGATGAACCGGGGATTTAGCCCCGATAGCGCTGCCCAATAGTTCATTGGCCCTGTTGGCGATTACCTCATTGGCGTTCATGTTGGTGGACGTCCCGGACCCCGTCTGGAAGATGTCCAAAACGAATTGATCGTCCCATTTTCCATCAATCACCTCATGTGATGCCTTCTCAATCGCCTTTGCGAGATTCGCCTCCAATAATCCCAATTCTCCATTTGCCCGGGCGGCCGCCCATTTAATGACCCCTAGGGCCCGAACAAAGGCCCGTGGAAAACGGAGATCACTTACGGGGAAATTATCAACGGCCCGCTGAGTCTGAGCTCCGAAATAGGCTCGTTTGGGAACCCTAACCGCCCCCATGGAATCCTTCTCTATCCTGAAACTCCCATCTTTACCTTTCATCACGCCCTCCTCGTGTTCGAAACTATAAGTCGGTTACATTATATCGATGATGAGATGGAGCCTCAAGGCGGAAAGCCGGGGAAACGAGGGGAAAAACGCCTTGACATGACGGGGTAAAACTGGTAATTTTTTTAGGTTTTGCCCAATACCCTTGAAGAAGGGAATTAAATAAGGTATTATAATTAATTTGACAAACGGCCCATGGGAGGGCGAGATGCCCACGATAAGCCAATTAGTCAGGAGGGGACGAACTGTTCTCAAAAGTAAAACAACTGCTCCGGCCTTGAAGGGATCTCCACAGAAAAGGGGGGTATGCATTCGAGTCTATACCTCAACCCCCAAGAAACCAAATTCCGCCCTGCGGAAGGTTGCCCGAGTGAGGTTAACAAACGGCATGGAGGTGACCACCTATATCCCGGGAATGGGACATAACCTTCAGGAGCATTCCGTCATCTTAATAAGGGGTGGCAGGGTAAAGGACCTTCCTGGGGTCCGATACCATATCATCAGGGGAACTTTGGATTCAGTTGGAGTTGAGGACAGGAAACAGAGTCGTTCGAAATACGGCACGAAAAAACCCAAGTAGGAGATGAGCCTATATGCCGAGGAGAAGAGAAGTTCCTAAGAGGAAGATTGTGCCCGACCCCAAATACCACGATCTCTTGGTTGCTAAATTCGTTAATGCCGTCATGCGCATGGGGAAGAAGAGCGTGGCCGAGGGGATCCTTTACCGTTCCTTCGATATCATCAGGGAAAAGACCAAGGGGGATCCCGTGAAGATATTTAAGCAAGCCGTCGATAACGTTAAACCCATGATTGAGGTCAAACCGCGTCGGGTCGGAGGGGCAACCTACCAAGTTCCCGTTGAAGTCAGACCCGAAAGGAAGACGGCGTTGGCCATTAGGTGGATAATAACATATGCTCGGCAGCGACCCGAGAGGACAATGGAGGAAGCCTTGTCTGCCGAGTTTATTGATGCCGCAAATAACCGCGGCTCAGCGATAAAGAAGAGGGAAGATACCCATAAAATGGCGGAAGCGAATAAGGCCTTTGCTCATTATCGATGGTAAGGGGAGAGGGCGATATGGTGCAAACCCCTCTTATCACTCAAAGACGTTGGCTGTTAGCCTATGTCTTGACGGGGATGTGGAACTTGGCACGTACCATTGCTTTACATCGGATCAGAAACATCGGGCTCATGGCCCATATCGATGCCGGGAAGACGACAACCACCGAGAGAATGCTTTACTATACCGGGGTCATCCATAGGATGGGCGAAGTTCACGAAGGCTCTACGGCCATGGATTGGATGGAGTTGGAGCAGGAGAAGGGAATTACCATTACCTCCGCTGCAACTGCCTGTTTTTGGAAGGATCACCGCATCAACATAATTGATACGCCTGGTCACGTAGACTTTACCATGGAAGTGGAAAGGTCCCTCCGGGTTTTGGATGGGGCCATTGCGATCTTCGATTCCGTTGCGGGGGTAGAACCTCAATCGGAGACGGTTTGGAGGCAGGCCGATAAATTCGCCATTCCCCGTATCGCATTTATGAACAAGATGGATCGGGTCGGGGCCGATTTCCCCAAGTGTGTTCGGATGGTCAGGGAGAAGCTCGGCGCTTCACCCCTGGTACTCCAAATTCCCGTGGGACACGAAGAAGAGTTCGAGGGGGTTGTCGACCTGATAACCAAAAAGGGGATCCTCTATGATGAGTCCAGCTTGGGCTCAGAATTTACGGAGGTGGATGTCCCAGATGCCATCATGGATTCGGTCGCCGATCACCGGGAGGAAATGCTGGAAAGGCTTGCTGATCTGGATGAATCCCTCATGACCAAATACCTTGAGGGGGAGGAAATTGGCCAAGGGGAGATTAAAACCGCGATAAGGAAGGCCACGTTAGAGAGGAAGATTGTTCCCGTGTTGTGTGGATCTGCATTTAAGAATAAAGGGGTGCAGCCACTGCTCGACGCGGTAGTGGATTACCTCCCATCTCCCCTTGATATCCCCCCGGCAAAGGGGGTCGGTCCAAATGGAGAGGAGCAATGGAGAAAGCCTGACGACAGCCTTCCCTTCTCCGCTCTGGCCTTTAAGATCATGAACGATCCCTTCGTTGGACGACTCTCCTTCTTTAGGGTATACTCCGGGGCATTGAGAACGGGAGCCACCACATACAACGCGACTCGAGGGTATACCGAGAGGATTGGCCGTCTTCTGAAGATGCACGCCAATGAGAGGGAGGAGATAAGGGAAGTTCACGCGGGAGATATCTTCGCCGCCGTTGGGTTAAAGCGGGTGATGACTGGAGATACCATCTGTGATGCGAAGGATCCCATTGTTCTGGAGAACATCCACCACCCCGATCCCGTTATCTCCATCGCCATCGAGCCCAAGACCAAAAGGGACCAGGAAAAACTGGCTGTGTCTTTGAACAGACTGGCCTTGGAGGATCCCTCATTCCAGGTAGAGCAGGATGACGAGACGGGTCAAACCCTCATTTCCGGGATGGGAGAACTCCACCTAGAGATCATTGTGGATAGGTTAGTCAGAGAGTTTCAGGTCGATGCCAGGGTTGGGATACCCCAGGTTGCGTACAGGGAAACCATCACCAGGATGGCTGAATCAGAGGGGAAGTTCGTCCGGCAAACCGGTGGGCGCGGTCAATATGGCCGTGTTTTTTTGAGGCTGGAGCCCCAGGAGCATGGGCGGGGATTCGAATTCTCAAATCGGATTACTGGAGGCGTAATCCCAAGGGAATACATTCCCGCGGTGGAGAAAGGCGTCATCGAAGCAATGCAAAGGGGAGTGCTTGCGGGATATCCAATGGTCGATGTCAAGGTGATATTACTCGATGGGTCGTATCACCAGGTAGATTCTTCAGAGCACGCTTTTCGGATCGCCGGCTCGATCGGGTTCAAGGAGGCAGCGAGGAAGGCGAACCCAGCCTTCCTGGAGCCTGTGATGTCGATTCAAATCATCGTCCCAGAGGCATTTCTGGGTTCAGTCGTTGGTGATATAAACGGAAGAAGGGGGAGGGTTATTAAGATCGAGTCCAGGTCAGGGAGCCATCTCATTTTGGCCGAGGTTCCGCTGGCTGAAACCTTCGGTTACGCAACGGATCTGAGGTCTTCAACTCAGGGACGGGCCACGTTTACCATGCAGTTTTGCCATTACGAAAGGGTACCACCTTCCTTAGCTGGGAGGATAACCTCCAAAGGTTAAAGGCAGTTTGGCATTGGCTAATTACGCATGAATAGGATGAAACGGAGGAGGGGCGAGCGATGTCGAAGCCGAAGTTTGTGAGGACGAAGCCGCATGTTAATGTGGGGACGATTGGTCATGTGGATCATGGGAAGACGACGTTGACCTCTGCGATAACGAAGATATTGGCGGGCAAGGGGTTTGCGAGTTACATGGCGTTTGAGGAGATAGACAAGGCGCCGGAGGAGAAGGAGCGTGGGTTGACGATAGCGATAGCGCATGTGGAGTATGAGACGGCGAATCGTCATTATGCGCACATTGATTGTCCTGGGCATGCGGATTACATTAAGAACATGATTACGGGAGCTGCACAGATGGACGGGACGATTTTGGTGGTATCGGCGGCGGATGGGCCGATGCCACAGACGCGGGAGCATGTGTTATTGGCGAAGCAGGTTCGGGTGCCGTCGATTGTGGTATTTTTGAACAAGGTGGACATGGTGGATGATGTGGAGTTATTGGATTTGGTGGAGTTGGAGGTTCGGGAGTTATTATCGGGGTATGATTTTCCTGGGGATGAGATACCGGTGATACGGGGTAGTGCGTTGAGGGCGTTGGAGAGTAGGTCTGAGGATTGGGAGGGTGCGGAGGAGTATCGGTGTGTATGGGAGTTATTGGAGGCGGTTGATGCTCACATACCGGAGCCTGTTCGGGATGTGGACAAGGATTTTTTGATGCCGATAGAGGATGTATTTTCGATTAGTGGTCGTGGTACGGTGGTAACGGGGCGAGTTGAGCGTGGTATGGTGAAGGTTGGTGAGGAGGTTGAGGTTGTGGGGATACGGGCGACGCAGAAGACGGTGTGTACGGGGGTGGAGATGTTTCGCAAGACGTTGGATCAGGGTCAGGCGGGCGACAACATTGGGGTATTGTTGCGGGGGACGAAGCGGGATGATGTGGAGCGGGGTCAGGTATTGGCGAAGCCTGGTAGTATAACGCCCCATACGGGGTTTAAGGCGGAGGCGTATATTTTGACGAAGGAGGAGGGGGGGCGGCACACGCCATTTTTTAATGGGTATCGGCCGCAGTTTTATTTTCGGACGACGGATGTGACGGGTGTGGTGACGTTACCCGAGGGGGTGGAGATGGTGATGCCTGGGGACAATGCGTCGTTATCGGTGGAGTTAATTACGCCTATAGCCATGGAGAAGGAGTTACGGTTTGCCATTCGGGAGGGTGGGAGGACCGTTGGCGCCGGGGTCATCAGCGATATCATGAAGTA
>JABAOH010104189.1_pt1 | contig 48638 bp, 23 predicted proteins | sample 7062181 | NCBI WGS metagenome assembly JABAOH01 (sample SAMN14538630, study PRJNA623070) | marine sediment metagenome | biome: marine biome [ENVO:00000428]; feature: marine pelagic biome [ENVO:01000023]; material: deep marine sediment [ENVO:00002113]; isolation source: pool of 5 deep marine... | reverse complement strand
GAAGTACAAAACGGCGCCTACGATGTTGTGGGAACATTGACCTTTGACCGGACCAGTGATTCGCCGGTAGGGGTTTTTCCTGAACGCCGGGCATATGAGCGCACTCATGCTCTCAGCGATGTCTGGGACAACTTCGGTTTTGACCCGGCCACAGGCGGAGCCATGATCGCCACTGCCGGTATTGCTGCTCGAAAACATAAAATAGACCGTAAGGAAGTGGACGAGCTGACGTTTTACCGTTATCAGCAATATTTTGAGGCGCAAAATTCAGGATTTTTAGATCGTATTCTTTTCCCTTTTGAAATATTAAATCTACAAGGTCGAGTAATGGGAAAAGTAGACTCTGATGCCGGTATTCGCCAGGTAACGCTGTCGGCGTTACAGGAGATGCGGGAACTGGATACCTGTGTAACCGGTGGAACACAAACCCATGCCTCGGATGGCATGTCCACGTTATTGGTAACCACTGAAGCCAAAGCCCGCGAACTCAGCACGCGACCTGAGATCGATATCCATTTCGTTGCAAAAGTAGAGGTAAGGGTACACCCCAGTCTTATGCCTGAAGCCCCGGCTGCAGCTGTACAAAAAATCTTAAAGCGAACCGGTTTAACAATGGATGATATGGCAGTGGTCAAGAATCACAATCCTTTTGCAGTCAACGATGCTATTTTTGCCAAAGTTTTAAATTATGATTGGCATAAAATGAATACCACCGGCTGTTCATTGGTCTGGGGACATCCTCAGGGTCCGACCCTCACCCGGATAATCATCGAATCGTTAGAAGAGGCTGTGGACCTTGGCGGCGGTTATGTGATGGTTTTCGGCTGCGCAGCAGGGGATGTGGGTATTGCAGCGATACTGAAAGTTACGGAAAGGAGGTAATCACCATGGCAAACGCAATGAGACAACCAACACTTGAAACAATGGGACTGGGAACCGTACTGGATATTTTTCAAAAGGGGCAATTACCTGCCAATACCAATGACCTGGTGGACCAGGTTTTTGGAGAAGTCAATAATCGGGGTTCCCTGGTTATTTCAGGCGCCAACGGCATAGTGGGAGCCGGTAAATCCATGCAGTTAGGTTCCCGGCTTCGGCCTTTTGATGTACCTATAATCGCCCTGGATTTTCCCGGTGTTCCCGACGGCATTGGCAAGCAATATCCGGGCTTAGAGAGAGCTTTTGGCAAAACAGGTGCCAATAAAATCATGGAGAATGTTATTCGTCTGAACTATGATGGCACAGAACTGCCCTCGCAGTTAAAAAAATATCAACCGCGGTTTCTCCTGGAAGCCATCCCGGAAATACTTGAAATCAAGAAATCCCACTATGAAATCTTTCGGGCCGAATTCCCGGAAATAGAAATTCGTTCTGTTACCTCTGGTTTTCCCAGCTTCCAACTGGGAGTGGGAATAGCCCACCCGGCATTTCCCCATGAAATAAATAAAATTTTTGAAATCGTGGAACCGGAGCCTTCCGCTGTAACACGTCTTTTATGGGCTGGGGGGCTGATCCCCATCCCGGTTAGTGACAATTGGTCGTTTGTATTGGATGTGTTATTTTGTGGTTTGACATTGACCGGTATAAGGTATCACCGGAATTGTAATATGCCTTATTGGAAGATTGACAAATATATCCGCAAGCTTTTGGGGCCGAATCCTTTTCGTGCTCATGATGCCATTGGAGCCAAAGGTGCGAACTTTCTTACCTGGTCGTGTTTACATCATCTCAGTCAACATTACGGTGACGTGTTCAAACCCACACCGGAGTTGGAGGAGCATAAGGACAGTGGTCAGAATTGGTATCCGCCTAATCATTTCCGTCCCCTGGTCAATTGGACGTTGGACGATGAGGAAGAGGAAGAGTTCCGGACCTGGATTTTGGGACCGTTCTTCCAGATGGCCAGTCTTATGCTTCATGAGAAGCGGGCACATCTTTCTCATATGAATGCCATCGGTGAGTTGTGTGCGCAATTTCGCCGGGGTGTATTGTCGGTTATCCGCAGTAATGGTGCTGATTCTGCGATCAAAACCGTGGAAGCCTATCACAAGCTCCATCCTGAAGCGGCTAAAAATGCCTGGTATCCAACTGTTTTTGAACAAATCGACGGGGTTGATTGGCAGCAGTTGTATGTGAATGCTGAGCATGACGGGAATGTGGGTGTCATTACGATTGGCCGTGAAAGCTACAACAGTGATGTTAATCTTGAGATGAACCGGGCCATTGATTGGCTTAAGAATGAAGGAATCGAACGGGTCATTGTTACAGGTGATTTTCATCTGTCTACTCAGATGGTAGGGGCTGACACCAGTGATTTTTTTCCAGCTTTAGACAAAGAGGAAATTGGTTATAATATTTCCAGGGGTTGGTCGGAAACGGCTCGACGTCTTCATAATGAATTCAAGGTTTCGGTCGGTTTTATCAATGGCAAGCGTTGTTTAGGAGGAATGCTTGAGTTGATGACGCATTGTCATTACCTGGTTTCCATGGATGGTGTTGATCTGGGAATGCCGGAGGTTACTTTACCGGTGGTTCCGGGTATGGAAGGGTGTCACTGGCCTCTTCGTAAGGCTCGTCCTGGAGATTGGCCGAAGTTGTTGAATCTGCTTCTGGAAGGGAAATCGGTTAAAGCGAAGGATGCGGTTGGTTGGTTGGTGGATTATGCCGGAACGTTGGAGGATGCAATAAAGGTGGCCTGGAAGGTTGTAACTGGTGGTGATCATGGGTTAACCATGCGAAAAGTGGAGGAAGGTGCATTAAAAGATGTGCCCAAAGAGGTCAGTGGTTTAAGTTCTGTTGATGCAGCGACAGAGGAAGCCAGGAAGGCAATTTTGCAGAATGCTTTTAGTTCTTGTGGTTCGACGTTATCTGAGGCGATTGACATTCAGGCCAGGCATTCTGCCGGTTTTATGTCCAGTAAATATTGTCAGAAAGGCAGGATCGGAGCAGAGTTTACAAAGACGATGACAGTATAATCAGTTGGCAGTTGGCAGTTGGCAGTTGACAAGCAAGAAGATAAGAAGGTAAGTTGAAGGCTTCCCTATTCGTTTGGAAACAACGGTCTTTCTGTTAATTTAAATGTGGTCACCTAATTGTTTGGATAAGGGAAAGAAGCCTTCCAGATGGCCCAAAGGGCCTTCTATGGCCGGCGACGCTATGCGCCGCGCCGCGGGCCCCGTGCGGTACGAGAGTTTGATTTTATTTTTCGGACTTCTTTTTCTCTTTTTTTTCGTTTTGAACCATATCAGATGATTTTTTTGATTTAATATGTTCTTCAATAGTAGCAATGAAATCTTTCATATCCTCGAACATTTTTTCCACATCCGCTTTTTCAAATGTAACGAAAGCGCCATAGTCACCATCAGACCGACGCCTGAATGCTTTACGAATGATCTCTCCGTATTTTAAGTTGATTATTTTATCTTTGATAAAATTTTTGTTAAACCAACCGATTAATTCTTTATGCTTAGATGTTTTAAATTTATGCTTCAGTGCCAGAGCGCTCAATATATAAAACATTCCATAATAAATTCGGTTAATCGCCATTTTCAGCTTATTGTGGTTTATCGACAATTCTGCTTCATCAATTGCTTCATGAGCTTGCTCGATCCTGTATTTGATCAGGGTCTCTCGATCCTTGTTAGTAATAGTCATGCGTAAATCCCTTCGTGTATCGCATCAACAAACAACGGATGTTTCCCTTTAATTGTGTTATGCAATTCTTTAGTCGAAATCACTTTTGTGTCGATAAATATGTCATACTCCAATTCCATGTTATACAAAACAGACGTGATATTATCCTGGTATTTCCAGTCATAATCCTTATTTAAAATGATCAGCACGTCATAATCGGAATCTTTATGCGCCTCTCCGGTTGCCTGGGAGCCAAATAGGATGACATCTCTTATGTCTTCTCCGAAATGGGCGACCAATAAAGTTTTAAGCTCCTTTAAAAAAAAATCTTTTTTCATCATTGTTAATTATAATCGTATTCAATCAATTTATCAACAAAATTTTCAAACGTTTTGTTTGACTGGTCCTTTTTCATCGGAGGGCAGTAGTTTTTTCAGATTGCCCGTGCGGTAGGAGAGGTTCTTTCGATTTTGCTTTGCCCAATTTTTCCAGGAGGAGGTGGAATAGTGGAAGTATTTTTTGGTCCCTTTTCTCTTTCCTCCTACCACCCAGTTTTCTCCTGTTTTCTAAGATTTTTCATTTGACTTTTAATATGGCAGCCCTTATAATAGGTTCGAAAGGAGGCCCTGTGTTGCAGGCTAAATTTAGTGTTGAGGAGAAACAAATCGAGTTTTTAGGCAGTTATAAAGCTTATGGGTACAAGGATAAAAGTTCTATGGTGCGGGCGGCCATAGAACATTTTAAGAAGGAAATGGAACTTGAAAGTCTAAGAAAATCTGCTGACTTATATTCTGAAATTTATTCTGAAGATGATGATCTAAAAGAATTAACCGAAACAGCATTAACTGGATGGCCGGAATGACAACGTTGAAAAATGGATTAAGAATCAAATTTTCACTTTACATCTGATTTTCTAAGCTAGATTTAAATTGATCTTCTCCAAATTGTTTACAACATAATTGTATTAATGTTGCTTCAGCAGAGGGCTCGAACGAGTAATTTGTGATTAATCTACTTATTTCTTGTTTTTCAAAAGGTATTGGAAGGACTACTTGTTCATGTTTTGAAACGGATTCTTCCCAGCAAGAAATTACCTCCCTCGCAGTTTGGTGAATTTTGGTATAAAAACTGAATTGAATAAAAAAAGCCACTAGATCTATTCCGACAGCAAATAATTTAATTTCCTCTTCATCAATACTGACGCCTAATTCTTCAAATGTTTCCCTACATATGGTTGTAAAAGGATTTGCTTCTATCAAATAATCAATTTCAGAATTTTCATCAGTTCCGGGATAATACCAGGATATACTTCCGCTGGCAGAATAGCTTAGCACATCAGGATATTCTGCTACTATTCTTCTTTTAGATAATAAAATATAGTTATCTTTTGTGATCAGAAAAATTCCACATCCTCCAATATTTGTGGTTTTTAGATTTTTCAAATTTCCTATTTCATAACATGTCCATTTTGTATATTTCTCTCTGAAATCTAATTCTTCTAGTTGCTTCTTCACAATTAAAAAGTGATAATATCTCACCGGTATCAATTTAAGTTCCAATTTTGAGTGCGCACATTTTACTGGATCAATACTTTTTAAATTGACTTCATCAACCCGTGCTTTTAATTCATTTATTGGGATATAATCGCCTTTGCTGATTATTTCATTTTCAGCTTTTTTGGCTTCAATTTTTTCATCATCTCTTAAGCAATTCGGCAATGAGTAATTTTTTTCAAAATTTCTTTTGATACTAAGTTTATCTAGGCTGAATTCGCACAAATCTTTAATTTTTACCCCCAGTAAATTTTGATAGGCAATTTTAATATTACTAAAATTATAAATAGCATACCAGTCTCTCCACTCTCGATTTATAAATGTCTTCTTTCCCGACTTGTCTTTCTTTAAATAACCTTTACTCCAGTTGTTTAGAAACGTTTTATCTGATTTTCTTTTGAATACAATCAACGTCAATTTATCGCCAAAATAATCGTACGTGAATTGCTCAATTATTTTAAAATCACAAAATTTTTCCACATATGAATTATATGACCAGGTTCTAGTAAAATTTGATACTACTGGTAGCATATCGCTGTCCATGTGCTCACAAATTGCAATAATGTCACTAGAATTCTTAATATTCAGTATAGCTCTTCTAAAATTTTCTTCATTAATTATGTGAGTCAGCGTAAGACACAAAAAAGCAAAATCATAACTGCGATCATCTTCGTAATCTTCTATAAAGGATTCAATTAATGTTACATTGTCTCCTTTGCAAGTATTTTTTGCCTTTGATAGCATTTCCTGGCACATATCAACGCTTGTTACATGCTTGCAAAGCCTTGATAGTTGACTTGTGAAACGGCCAATCCCTGCCCCAAATTCTATTATTTCCTTTCCTTCAATGTAAGAGTTTATTTTATTAAGTACAAAAGTCAAAAATGCATTTGAGCCTTCAATAATTTCATCATCGTCATAATTCCCACTGGATGAATATCTTGAACTCATTATCGGACCTAAATTAGGTCTTTTGGCTCTTACTGACCAGTGCTTACGAATCATCTCTCTACTGAAGAAATTGTTAAAATCTTTTTTATTTCTATTTAGTTTATTTTCATCAATAATAATGTCATTGACATCACCTTTAGATTTGATCAAAAAATTTGTTAATTCTGAATAAGAAAGTGACTCGAGTGATTGAAAGTCGTCATTATCTGCAAAAGCCTTCGCATACTCACTTTCATTTTTGCAAATTTTATATAATAAACCAAATCTAGATATTTCATTTAATCTTTTTTTGAAATTCAGAACCTTTTCATATTCTTTACCTGGGTCTTCCTCCAAAATACTTGGAACAAATTTAAACCATACTTTTATTTCAGGGGATTTGTATTTCTTATAATGATCGAATGCTTCATTAAATTCTTCTTCCGTTAGAGGACCAAGTCTTCTGTATAACAAAAAAATGACGAGATTTGACTTTTTTATCTCTTCAAATATATCTTCTTGCCTGTCTATTCCCGAAGATTCATATACCCAATATTTGGCTTCATAAAAGAATCCAAAACTTTCAGATATATTAGAATTAATTTGTGTGACTATTTCTTCACAAATTTTTTTCATATCATTCTTAACATCACTTACACCGCAAATAAACAATTTTAATATTTCTATTTTGGCTTTCAAAGTTTCCATTCTTAACTCCATATAAACATATGATAATTCATTTTTTTAGATATGTCAAGTGATTTGGAACAAAAAAGGGTTTAGGCAAAAGCGGGATACCTATGGAGTGTGGAAAAAGTGCCAGGCAAAAAATCCATTCTGACTGGGATTTAAGATGGTGGGGAAAAAAGGAGGAAAAAAGGGACAAGCGAAAAAATCCCCCTGATTCCATTGTCTCTATATGCATGGTTTAAACTTTTGACCAGATGGATTAAGCTAAAATCCAGGTGGATTTCTTCCTGATCCGGATGGATGTTGTGGAAATCCAGGTAAATTTTGTTAAAATCCAGGTGGAGATTGTGGAAATCTAGATGGAACTTGTGGAAATCCAATTGAATTTTGTGGAAATCTAGTACCATGTTTCATAAATTCATTACTGCAAAAGATCAACATTAAATAGGCTCAAGTCAGGAGTACAAATCACATAAAATAAAAAAATTCCAAATCACAAATTCCAAATTACAAACAAATTACAATTACAAAACCGAAAAAAAGACAAATTACAAACAATTTGCCCATTGCATATTGCGGGAGCATAAATCAGTTCTTTGTTCATTTGTCGTGATGGCGTGATTGGGAAACCTCAACTACGGTTGGGAGAAGGGGTTGTAATTTTGGTCATTGGAATTTGGAATTTGTTTGTAATTGACGGCCCCTGCCTTTCTTTTAGACAGGGGCTTTGTAATTTAAAAAAAATATGTAAAACGTCATCAGGATTATACAGCATCAAAATTGCTCAAATCAGGCACAAAACTTTTTAAAAAGGATACTAGATGGATTTGGGCCTGGTCCGGGTAGACAGGGCGACGTCAAAGTCGCCCTAAATTCGAAGCACGAAGCACGAAATCGCGCAGAGACCAAACAAATTCAAATGACCAAAAAGAGAAAGAACTTAGTTCGCTGCGCTCACAATTGATTGTCTGCCTGTGCGTGTCGCGTGTCCTAAGGAGCACGCAGACAGGGGGTGATGGGGTATTGGGATAATGCGAGAATGGGAAGGCGTCCTTTGGACAAATAAACGCCTGCGGCGGAGGCCTAAAGGACCATTGGTTTTGTTGCTATTTTCTACATTGACAGAAAACGTCCTCGTGGGCCAACTGTAAGACTTGGGGACTTTAGTGTAATGCCGGGGGACCTTTCTGCAACACCGGAGGACCTTAATGTAACACCGGAGGAGTTTACTGCAACACCGGAGGACCTTAGTGTAACACCGGGGGACCTTACTACAAGACCGGAGGACTTTAATGTAACACCGGGGGACCTCACTGCAAGACCGGGGGACTTTAGTGTAACGCCGGGGGACCTTTCTGCAACACTGGAGGACCTTAATGTTACACCGGAGGAGTTTACTGCAAGACCGGAGGACCTTAGTGCAACACCGGGGGACCTCACTGCAAGAGCGGAGGACTTTAGTGTAACGCCGGGGGACCTTTCTGCAACATCGGTGGGGGAAAAATAAAAAAAAGAGAAAAAGTCACCAGACAAAAAATCCACCTCTTCCACCTCTCGTACCGCACGGGCAATCTGAAAAAACTACTGCCCTCCGTGCGGATCTACTAAACCATATTTTTATCTACAGGATGGACAGATTATAAGAAAGAACTTAGAAAACTTTTGAGTCTGTCCATCCTGAAACTCCTATAAAACTCTATCAGAACTTTTCTGTGCCTCCGGCGGCCAGGGGCTCTTTTTAGTAAAAACCGCCCCTGGACCCCACAAAAACTTTTGGTTAGGGAGATACCAGTAAATATAATTGTTGAAAATAGATGAAATAAATATATAATTCTTAACATGCGAAAAATTGTAAAATATTTGTTTGCTTTTTTTGCTCTACTGATTTTTGTCTCCAACGTAAAGGCCACATCCACCGGAACAGAGATAAAAAATATTATTTTATTCATTGGAGACGGCATGGGACTGGAACATATACGTGCCGCAGGTATGTATTTGAACGGGAAACCCGGTACACTTATATTTGAAAGTTTCCCCTATCAAGGACTGGTCACAACCTACTCGGCAAATAATGGGGTAACTGATTCTGCTGCCGCTGCTTCTGCCATTGCCACAGGAAAAAAAGTAAACAACGGAACCATCAGTATGGCATATCCTGGAGACGGCAACGAACTTACTACCCTTTTAGAGTATTATTCATCCCTGGGAAAAAGCACAGGTCTGGTAACCAGGACTTATATTACTCACGCAACACCTGCTGCCTTTGGCGCCCATGAGCCGCATCGGTCAAATCTAAACGAAATCGCCATTGATTATTTTACCCAAACCCGTCCTACGCTTCTATTTGGTGGGGGTGGATTTGGTGTTTCAAGTGAACTGGCTCAAGAAAATGGCTATACGGTTGTTTTCACAAAAGAAGAGCTGGAAGCCCTGAGTCCAACCGTATATTTAAAAGTTTCCGGGCAATTTGGGTACGGGAATATGCCTTATGAATATAGTTTTCCTGCAAATCTCCCGACTCTCAGGGAGATGACTGAAACTGCCCTGGCTATTTTAGGAAAAAACAGGAAAGGTTTTTTTCTTATGGTTGAGGGCGGCCGCATCGATCATGCCAGCCACGCCAATAATATTGAAAATACTGTCAAAGAAATAATCGGCTTCCATGCGGCTGTATCTTATGGGTATGAATGGGCAATGGTGCGAAATGATACTTTTATCGTTGTGACTGCCGATCATGAAACCGGGGGCTTAGAAGCCCTGGAGAATAACGGGAAAGGGAATTTACCGGATGTTGTTTGGGGAAGCGCCGGCCATACCGGGAAAGATGTGGGAATATATGCGTATGGGGCCAGGGGTGCCGATATCGAGGGCCTGATAGATAATACAGATATCTATTCGGTTCTTTTGATCCCAACCTTTACTTTAGCTGTTCAATCCACACCGGATATCGATATAGACATAATGGTCAGCCCGGATGACAATAACGGCAGCGGAAATGGACGCACCAACTTTACGAGAATCTATAATGAATGGGCAAACGTAATGCTGACAGCTCCCTATTCATATAATGGGAAAGAATTTTTAAAATGGACTATCGACGGTTCTGTCTACTCCAGTCAATCGGTCCGGGTAACAATGAACCGCGAACATACAGTAAACGTTTACTATGCCCCCCTGAGCCCGGCGGAAATGAGTATTAGCAGAACCGTTCTGAATTTTGGCTATGCAATTGGAGGAAGTTTGCCTTCTTCCCAATCGATTAGTATTTCAAGAGAAGGTGGAAATGCATTAAGATGGACGGCGTCAAGCGAATCAAGCTGGATATATGTGGAGCCATATTCAGGATTAGGAAATGATATTATAAATGTTTTTGTTGAACCTACCGGATTGACGCCGGGGAATTATACAGGCTTCATAACCGTTACGGATTTAGATGCCATTAATTCACCTCAAACAGCAGCGGTCAATCTTATTGTCAAAAGATACCACCAGGATCTATTGCCGCTGGGCTCTTTTGACAGTCCGATTAATGGTAGTGTTGTAAGCAGTAGTATTCCTGTTACCGGGTGGGCCCTTGATGATGTTGGCCTGGAAAGCGTGCAGATTTACCGGGAGCCTGCGGATGGGGAAGAAAACAGCCTGGTTTATATCGGAGAGGGCTTTTTTGTAGAAGGAGCAAGACCTGATGTAGAGCAAGCGTATCCCGGTCACCCGAATAATTACAGGGCAGGCTGGGGTTATATGATGTTGACCAATTTTCTTCCCCAGGGAAATGGTACGTTTACCATTCATGCCATTGCCATGGATGTAAATGGAAACTCCGTAACCCTGGGAACGAAAACGATCATCGTGGACAATGTCAATGCGGTCAAACCATTTGGTGCCATTGATACACCCCAAATGGGGCAAACTGTTTCAGGAGAAAACTACCGGAACCAGGGATGGGCATTGACTCCGCTGCCTAATACCATATCCATTGACGGTTCAACAATTAAGGTACTTGTTGATGGCATTGAAATAGGAAATTTGAATTACAATATCTATAGAAAAGATATTGCCGTACTTTTTCCCGGTTATTCCAACAGTAATGGTGCACTTGCTTACTTTGATTTCGATACCGGCTTCTTCAAGAACGGTGTTCATACCATTGCCTGGCAAGTAACGGATAATGCCGGTAATTCAGATGGGATCGGAAGCCGGTATTTTACGATTCATAATACCGATGAAATAAGTTCCCGGGCTTCATACGGTACGGGTAAGTTTTCCCCCCTTAAGATGGAGAACGTAATGGAGATCCCGGTTGCGTTCAATGGACGTGTACCGGTAAGATATTGGTCAGGGGATAAAAAGGGGATTGAAGCCCACAATCTTTTCCCGGATAACCAGGGTATCATACACATCAAAATAAAAGAATTAGAACGGGTGGGGATTCAGCTTTCACCTCCCGGTTCGGATATTTCCGGTTATATGGTTGTTGGTAATCAACTTCGCCCCCTACCGATAGGCTCCACCCTGGATGTAAAAACCGGGGCGTTTTACTGGCAGCCAGGACCCGGGTTTATCGGAGAATATAAACTGGTGTTTACGCTTCCGGGCCCTGATAGTGAAAATGAGGCAAAAGGCACAAATAGGGTAATAAATCGAGCAATAATAATTATTAAAATAGAACCGGGGGTTTCACCTTGAACGGGGCCGCACAGAAGTATTTCTTCCCTTATCCACTAATCTTTCTCTTTTGCTTTCGATTTTAGTTGCTGAATAATCGCTTTAAATTGAGGGGTTTGTCGAATGGCATCCAGGTCTTTATCTTTTTCGATATGGTCAGGATAAATAAACCCGTTATCTACTGCTTGTTGAAGATATTTTAGTGCTTTTTTGGTTTTATTTTGCCGTGCATAGACGCACGACAGGTTATACAGTATATTGGGGTAAAACCAGGTAAATTTTCCCGCAGCTTCGCCAATTTCCAGGAAAATTGCCGCCCGCGTATAATCTTTGTTTCTAAGATACTCATCCCCCTGACTGAGGGACTGGTTTGCCAGGTTGTAGAGCAGCCGTTCAGCCAGGCCGGCATCGTATATATTTTTCTTTTTTTTGACAACTCGTTCCAGGTTCCTGATTCCCAAATCCATTATGACTCTATTCAGGGGGATTTCCCCGGGATGGGAATGTTTCAAGAAAGCAAAAATTTCCACAAATTTCTTCATAACATTTCTTTCCTTTTGGAGTCGATCTAATTCTTCTTTCTGAAATTTTTTATAAGGTTTTGTGTTTTTGAGGCGTGCGCTTTCCTGTCGGATTTGTTTGATTTCCGCTGCTGGAAGCAATCCTTCAAAATCCGCGGCAGTGGATTCATAATCTGCTGCGGCAAAGTAAATGTCAGCGGATGCCTCACGCTCCTGCGCCAGTTGGCGTTCTGTTTCAAAAATGGTTTTAATTAATGCATCATCTCGGGGCGCCAACCGGTTTTTTATTGCCTGAAGTTCCATCCAGGCGACAGCCCGTTCGCAGGTGGACTCCGGCGGCCAGCGATGTTTCCCATTGAAATAGATAAACCGGTGTCTGATGCCATGTTGATCCAGGGTTTTATCCAGCTCTAACATTTCGATGTAATTGAAATCGGCAAATCCCACGATGCCGTAATAGGTGGTAGGTTTGATTTGTTTCGGTTTTATGAGGGGGGAGAGTCCGGCACCGCAGCCAATGATACCCTGGACCGGGTTGTTGATGACAAAACTGAAAAAACTCGACATCCTGGAACCGCCGGAAAATCCCGCAGCATAAATGCGCTGTTTATCCACGGGGAAACGGACACAAACATCTTTCCATACGGCTTTCATGGCCTCCATGGTGGGCTTCCTGGGGCCGTTTTTACAATTGGCAGGACAGACAACCATGATGTTGTATTTTTCGGCAGCGGTTTTAAATAGCTTCGGCGGCAGGGCGGCCCGGCCACCGGGATCAAAGGCAAACAATACCGGCCATTTTCGTTGACTAACAGGCGAATAAGATGTGGGAAGGTAAAGCCCATAGGACTGATTGGCATCATGCCGGCAAACCACTTTTTCAATAACCTTTCCCGTCTCCATGTCCCCGGGCTGCGCATTCGCCTTGGCATTGCCACCTGTAAGAAAAACCAGGAAAACCATACAAAAAAGAATAAAGATAAACAGAACCATATATATATTTTGTTTCTTCATCGTCAAGATTATAATACCCTGAGGCAACGATGTCAAATCACGCCCTGCGCCCTGCCCCCTTCACCTGTGGTATTTAATTCTCTTAATGATGGTGAAGGCGCGATATAATTGTTCCAGGAAAAGAATCCGAAAAATGTCATGGGCAAAGGTCATCTGGGAAAATGATAATTTAAAATCGATGCGAAGGTCCAATAAATCTGAAAGACCCGCATGCCCACCCACCAGGAAAACGATTCGATGCGGATGACAGGAGATTTTGTTGGATAAAAAACGAGCAAACTGAAGGGAATCCATTTTTTTGCCATGCTCATCCAGGGCAATCACAAAATCTCGTTCGTCCAGCAGCTCCAACATCATCTGACCTTCTTTTTTCTTTTTCACTGCCTCGTCCCGGGATTTTACATCTTTTAAACTGCGGATGGCAAATTTTGCAAACGCATTTATTTTTCCAACGTATTTTTGTTCCACTTCTTTTAGACCTTTAAATTTCAAATCACCCACACAGATCAGTTCGATTTTGTTCATTTGTTCATTCTCACTTTAAAAACAACGTTTTCCGCCATGGTTCTCCTTAATCCCGGGGAGCAACAGCTATTTGTGTGCAAGTGCCGCCCGCTTTTAACTATTATATCATGAAAGTGGAAGATTTAAAACCCTCTTATAAGCTTACTTTGCTCACCTGAGCGTATTTTTTATTTGACAATTACTCAACTATCTTTTAAACTTATATACAGACCTAAAGTGTTAGCAAATGTCGATAAGTGGTAAACGGTATGTTCATATGAGTAACCATCGCCGTAACAGATTTTGGCCAGTCGTGCTGTGTACGTGTGCATTGATATGTTTTTCTTTTTATATTTATGGGTATACGGAACCTGATGCACAGCAAGCGAGCGATTTGAAATTCAAGCGCCTTACTCAGAAGCAAGGACTTTCTCATAACCTCGTATCTTGTATCTTACAGGACAGGGAAGGATATATGTGGTTTGGTACAATGGAGGGTTTAAACCGGTATGATGCATATAATTTTAAAACGTACACATATGACATGTTAGATTCAACCAGTTTAAGCAACTCAACGATCCAGTTTTTGTTTGAAGATAGCAGTGGGGTGCTCTGGGTTGGCACCGGAGGAGGCCTGAATAAATACGAACGAGGGTGGGACCGATTTATCCGTTACCAAAAAACTAAAAATCCCAAAAGCCTGAGCAGCAATAATGTTAAAGTTATTTATGAAGACAAATCCGGTGTATTGTGGATAGGAACAGCAGGTGGTGGATTAAACAAATTTAACCGCCAAACAGGACAATTTATCCATTACAACCATCGTCCCGGTGATTCCACCAGCTTAAGCAATAATAAGATCACGGCAATCTTTGAAGACAGCAGCGGGGAGCTGTGGATCGGTACAGAAGATGGGTTGAACCGTTTTGATCGACAACAGGAGCAATTTTCCCATTACTTTCATACTCCTGATGATACCTTCAGCTTGAGCGACAACTATATCACGGCAATCTGTGAAGACAGCAGTGGAGAATTCTGGATCGGGACACGCAGAGGATTAAATCGCTTTGATCGTGAAAATAAACGCTTTATCCGTTACTCTCCCAACCCCGATGATCCCAAAAGTCTTGGTAGTGCATTTGTCATCTCAATGTACAACGACCAATCCGGCATCCTCTGGGTTGGGACCTTTAAAGGATTAAACCGGTGGGATCGGAAAGAGGAAACATTTACTGTTTACCATCATAATCCGACTGTCCCAGATACGCTGAGCTGCGATACGATCCGGGCCATTTACCAGGACAGGCAAGGTATACTATGGTTTGGAACATGGGGTGGCGGTGTAAATATCCTGGATGAGACGCAAAAGAAATTTAAATATTACTGGGCTAATCCCAACCCCTCAAACAGTCTCAGCGACAATCAAATCTTTTCAATCTACGAAGATCAATCCGGCATCCTCTGGGTTGGAACCTGGGGAGGCGGCCTCAACAAAATTGATCGAAAAAAAAATAAATTCACCCACTACAAAAACCTCCCTGAAAATCCCAACAGTCTCAGCATCGATCATGTAATGGTAATTAAAAAAGGTAGAGAAGGGTTTCTGTGGCTTGGGACCTATTTAGGTCTCGATAAATTTGAACCGTCTACCGAAACCTTTACCCACTATAAACACAATCCCGATGACCCATCCAGCTTGAGCAGCAATATCGTTTATAGTATTTTGGCAGACTATTCCGGTATTCTCTGGTTCGGAACCGCTAAGGGGCTGGACCGTTTTGACCCGGCGACAGAAACCTTTACCCATTACCTTATCAATCCAGACAAATCCAACAACCTGAGCCACAAGGGTATCCGTGTTATCTATGAAGACCGCTCCCGTTTCCATTTCCTTTGGATTGGGACCATGAATGGTGGTCTCTATCGATTTGACCCGAAAACCGTTACATCTACGCACTATACTCATGATCCCAACAATCCCAACAGTTTAAGTAACAATTACATTAATTCGATATATGAGGACCAGGATGGCGTGCTCTGGATAGGTACCAGGGGTGGGTTGAATAAATTTGAAAAAGAATACCAGCGATGGACGATTTATACCAAAAGAGATGGACTCCCGGATGATTTTGTTTATGGGATAATGGAAGACCGCCGCCGCAACTTATGGATAAGCACGAAAAAGGGACTTTCGCGGTTTAATCCGGGAAAGGAAACATTTAAAAATTACGATAAACATGATGGACTGCAAGGGGATGAGTTTCATGTGGGTGCTCATTATAAAAACCCGGTTAGCGGTGAGATGTTTTTCGGAGGTACCAATGGTCTCAACAGTTTTTTCCCGGACCGGATAGAGGACAACCGTTATATTCCCCCTGTTGTGATTACAGCCTTTAAAAAATTCAATCAGCCGGTAAAGTTTGAAAAAGCTATCAATGAAATGAAAGAGATAAGAATATCCCAGGGAGATAGCTTTTTCTCTATTGAATTCGCTGCGTTGAATTACCAGAACCCGGAAAAGAATCAATACGCATATATGCTGGAAGGATTCAATAAAGACTGGGTGGACTGTGGTACCCAGCGTACGGCATCTTATACCAATCTCAGCGGTAAAACTTATGAGTTTCGGGTCAAAGGGTCAAATAACGATGGGCTCTGGAATGAAAAATATACCTCAATCAGGATTGTTATCTTACCCCATTTCTGGATGACCCATTGGTTCCGCGTCCTGGTTATAGCCATTATCCTGGTTACCATATATCTTATTCACCGCTTGAGAATAAGAAGCATTGAAACACGGAAGGTCATGTTGGAAAAGCTTGTCAAGGAACGGACAAAGGAATTGGAATGGCAGCGGGGTGCTGCAGAAGAGGCCAATCGCTTCAAAAGCGATTTCCTGGCCCGCGTGAGCCACGAAATCCGCACCCCGTTGAATGCCATTATCGGTTTCAATGATATGCTGCTGCATACCGATTTAAACGACGAACAGCGGGACTATATTCAGACAGTCAGACGGAGTGGTGAAGCTTTGCTGAACTTAATTAATGATATTCTTGACTACTCCAAAGTGGAATCCGGTCAATTAACTCTTGAATCGATTGATTTTGACCCTGAAGTGATGGCTTTTGATGTGTGTGAGTTGATGCGGCCCCGAATTGAAGGGAAGCCAATAGAAATTATCTGTCGAATTGATGATAGATTGCCCTCCAATGTCAAAGGTGACCCGGGCAGATACCGGCAGGTGCTGGTCAACCTGATGGGAAATGCAGTTAAATTTACAGAGCGTGGTGAGATTCATCTTGCCATTGACGTTGAAGATGAAGATCAAATCTCCATCACCCTCCATGCCACAGTAAGAGATACCGGCATCGGTATCTCCAAAGAAAAGCAGGAGAACATATTTAAGACCTTTCAACAAGCCGACGGTTCCACTACCCGGGAATACGGCGGCTCCGGCCTGGGGCTTTGCATATGCAAGGAAATATCAAAACTCATGGGGGGTGATGTCTGGGTAGAAAGTGAACCGGGCAAAGGCAGCACATTTCATTTCCTGGCTGTCCTGGAGAAGTCCGGGAAGAGACCGCTGACACGGGTGCCCCTGGAATCCCTGGTGGGAAAGAAGGTCCTTCTGGTGGATGATAACCAACATAACCTGGAAATATTAATCCCCTTACTCTACTCTGCCGGGATGGAAGTGGTGACATTGAACAATGGTGCAGATGTTTTACCTACGCTTTTAGCGGCTCGCAAAAAACAGGTTCCTTTTGATCTCTGTATCCTGGACATCCAGCTGCCTGACATTAACGGTGATGAAGTGGCACGACAGATTCGGAGTTCAGACTCGTTTGATTCCGAGTTGCCGCTGGTGGCGTTTACTTATCCTTATTCAAAGCAGGCCAGTACCTTCCTTGATTCCGGATTTGACGGATTTTTACCAAAACCTGTTCAACGAACAAAGCTGATCGAAATGTTGGAACAACTGCTGGGGGAACACGAATATCGTGGTAAAGCAGAGGCAGCAAAGCGAGAAGACATTGTAACCCGGCACTCGATTATAGATGCGGCCAAACAGTCCACGCGTATTTTACTGGTGGAAGACAACTTAGTCAACCAAAAATTGGCAAATCATCTATTAACCAAGGCCGGTTACCAGGTGGATGTCGCCAATAATNNGCCAATAATGGCAAAGAAGCTGTAGATATGTTTACAAATAATCCGGATGACTTCGATATAATTTTCATGGATATACAAATGCCGGAGATGGATGGTATTGAAGCCACCCGGATGCTGCGCCGGCAAGGGTTTCATCATATCCCCATTATTGCTATGACTGCCCAGGCCATGAAAGGCGACCGCGAAAAATGCCTGGAGGCAGGCATGGATGATTACATTTCAAAACCTATCAAACGAGAAATCGTATTTGAAATGGTAAAAAAATGGGCCATTAATAGAAGACTATTGTGAATAATGACTAATCCAGGTGTTTGAAGGAGAGCGCTTCTTTTAATTCAAAGAAATCACTGCCCCTGGGTACATCTCTCAACCGGGTTAAAAGCGTTTTCGGGTCGATCAATTTTTCAAAAGGAACAGCAACAACTTGAAAATTATCTGAAACCGACACCATGCAGTTGAATTCGTTTTGGCTGTACAGTTTATAAGCACCGAACCCCAGCATACTGCCCAACACCACATCAAAGCTAATAGGAGGTACAGTACGGGTTTCATAACCGATTTGTTTGTACACGATTTTCTTTTTTCTACCGGTTCGTTCAAGATATTTTTTTTTTGCTTCATCTCTCAGGATGCGGCCCACTTCTGCAGCTCCCATAATCACGTTACCATGTTTATCTTTTTCTTTTGGTTTTAATTTTTCCGGCAGTTTATCGGCAAGACTTTCAGCCACACAAATAATGCCGTAATATTTATCCCGCTTTTCCCGGCTAATAATGGTATCCACTATACGGTCCGCTATTTTGTCAATGTCCATCTCTTTTCCTTCGATATCCTCCGCCGAAAGCATGATGGCAGCTTCACCGGCAATCCCTGAAGCATAGGTAATCCATCCGGCTTTACGTCCCATCAATTCTACCAGGAAATAGGCATTGGTGCTTTCCGAATCTGCCTTCAAACTCAGTATGGCCTCTTTACAGGTTTGAACCGCACTCCAATAACCAAAGGTCCAGGAAATGCCGTAATAATCATTGTCAATAGTTTTGGGTATGTGAATGACCGGCAGACCCATCAGGCTTAAATAATTCGCGGTTTTTAAGGTATCATCACCGCCAATGGTGATTAAAAAGCCGATGCCAAGGCTGTCCAGGCCTTGTAATATTTTCATCAGTTTTTGATTTTTTCCCGGGTCTTCTAAATCGTTTTTGTTTTTTATTTGCTTACCGGGATTGGCGCGGGAGGTTTTGAGGTATACGCCCCGCCGGTTTCGTATTCCGGCAATACTAGCATCCAGGATTTCGTAGTGGACATTTTCCACCAGGGAATACCGATCATGGGAATCGAATTTCTCAAGAAATTCAAACCCGTAAAAAAAACCGATTATGGGTATCTTTTTGTCAATAAAGCTCAAGCATACCGATGATATCACCGCATTGGCCGACGGTGCCGGGCCACCGGAAAACACGAGACCGATCTTTTTATTTCCTTTATATCCATTCATGATTTCTACCTTTCTGGGCTAAATCATATGTCAAAAAAACCCTTTTGTCAACCCCACTGCGTGGGGTGGCGAAGCAGGCCCTTCGGGCCATCTGGAAGGCTTCCCTACCTGATTCCAATGGGGTAGGATGACTGAAGCTTCTTAACACAGGCTGACCATGTACTAAAAGTTTTACGGGGGTCCAGGGGGCGGTTTTTCAAAAGAGCCCCCTGGTCGCCGAAGGCATAAAACATTTGGAAAATTGGGAATAATTTGGTACAATCGTGGGATGGAAGAACAAAAGCAAACAACTGTATCGTTTGTCAGCCTGGGATGTTTTAAGAACATCGTAGACACCGAAGTCCTGGGTGGAATCCTGGAGAAAAAAAATATCCGCATTGTTTCCCCTTATGAACAGGCTGATTGGGTGGTTATCAATACCTGTGGGTTTATCCGGGACGCCAAAGATGAAAGCCTCGATGAAATCTTTTTGGCACTTGATAAAAAAGATAAAGGCGAAATCAAACACGTGGCTGTATTCGGATGCCTGATGCAGCGATATTATGATGACCTGAAAACAACCTTTAAAAACGCGGATGTGATTTGGGGAGTTAACGACCTGGAAGAATTGGCCGATGTCATGGCCAATTACGATAAAACCGGGGACCAAAAAAAAGAATACACCGATAAAAAACTTTTTCTTTACAACCATACATACAAACGTATTATTACCACCACACCCAATGTTACGTTTATCAAAATATCAGAAGGCTGCAATATGAAATGCAGTTTCTGTGCTATTCCCCTGATCCGGGGGCCGTACCGGTCCCGGAAGATCGATTCCATTGTACAAGAAGCAGCCAAATATAAATCCCTGGGTATCCAGGAGCTTAATTTAGTTTCCCAGAATTCCACGTATTTCGGTAAAGACAGGGGCGAAAAATCAGAATTACCTCAGCTTTTGAAAGAACTCTCAAAACTTGGTTTTAATGGGATTCGAGTGTTGTACCTGATGCCGGAAGAAGTGACGGATGAGATCATCGATGCTTTTTTTTACCGCTCTATTATTCCTTATTTTGATCTTCCCTTTCAGCATGTATCGTCGAACTTGTTGAAGTGGATGAACCGGGGCGGCGGATTCCGGGAAAATGCGGAACTGATTCAAAAGATCAGGAAAAAATTCAAAGATGCGGTCATTCGCACCACGTTTATTGTGGGTTTTCCCGGAGAGACAGATGAGGATTTTAGACAACTGCTGGAATTTGCCAGAGGAACGGGAATCGAACGAATCGGGGTGTTCGGTTATTCGGAAGAAGAGAACACTGAGGCGTTCTCTTTAGAGGATAAGGTAGCGCCGGAGATCATCGAAGAACGAAAAGGTCGTTTAATGGATGTGTCCGATGTGAATATTGAAAAATACAATCAAAAGTTGATAGGAAGTTTGCAGGACTTTCTTCCCCTGGGGGCCTGGGACAACAATTCTACTATCGGCAGGATCAAGTCCCAGGCACCGGACACTGACGGGTTAACGCGGGTGAATGTTCCCTTTGCTGATGATTACACGATGTACCGGGTAACCATTACCGGGTTCGATTACGAATTGCTTTTTGGATTGAAGGCATGAGCATGAATATGAGTAAGAATATGAAACAGGTTTGGCTGTTAATGGCAACGTTTTTTTATGTGGGTTATCTTCCCATTGCGCCGGGCACGTGGGCGTCGATGGTTACTGCTGTACTGGTATATTTTATTCGTCCTTATTGGCAGGCGCCGTTTTATATCCAGGTGATTGTGATCTTTGCCATCTTTTTATTGGGTATTCCTGCTGCCAGCCACGCAGAAAAGCATTATGATAAAAAAGACCCTCGTCCCTGTGTTATCGATGAAGTCGCCGGGCAAATGGTGAGTCTTTTATTGGTTCCCCACAAGATCGCTTTTTATGCTGCCGCTTTCTTTCTTTTCCGGATTTTTGATATTATCAAACCGCCTCCTATCAAACAACTGGAAAAGGCGCCTCACGGTGTAGGAATTATGATCGACGACATTGTCGCCAGTCTGTATGCACTGGGTGTGCTGCATCTAGGGATTTATGTCTTTGAAAGATTTTTTTAGCCACAGAGGACACAGAGGGCACGGAGGAAAACGAAGAAAAATAGCCAATTATTTATGATAATAATTGTTGAGTATTTTCTCCATTATGTAGGTAGTACGAGAGGCTGTTACACCAGTACTGGGGCATTGGCCGTGACCCAGTAATTCATCCACGACAGTTTGAATGAATGCTTGCTGGATATGTTTGGGTTTGGGGTAATCAAAGGTTTCAACGCCTGACGCAGTTTCCAATCGTACCGGCGTAAAGGCAAAGGTAGAAAAAACGATTCTGCCTTTGCTCCCTATGATTTCAACTTCATCGGTGCTGCTTTCCCTGGAACCGGAAAAGCACCATGTACCGTTTCCCACTACCCCGGCTTCGAATGTAAAGCAGGCGCTAACCATATCTTCAACCGGGTACAGTCCCGCCTGGTTGCAGGCAAATCCTTTTGTTGAAACGATGGGGCCGAACAGGTAGTCCAGGTAATCCAGTTGGTGGGAACCCAGGTCTACAAACAAACCACCGCCGGATATTTCCGGCCTGAACCGCCAGGGTAATTCAGCATCGGCTGATTGTTTTTCAAACGCAGGCCGGATGAGCCGGATGAGGACGAGCCGGGGAGTACCAATGGCACCGGAATCCACCCATTCTTTGATTTTCACAAAGGAGGGCAAGGATCTCCGATAATAAGCCACAAACAACTTTACATCTGCTTTTTGTGCTGCTTTGATCATTTGTTCACATTCTGAAGAATTCAGGGCCATGGGTTTTTCCACGTAGACATATTTGCCAGCTTCCGCGGCCATAATGGCGTAGCGGGCATGGGAATCAGGAGGCGTGGCGATGTAGACGGCATTTATATCCGGGTCGTGGATTAATTTTTTAGCGTCATCATACCATTTGGGCACACCGTGGCGTTTGGCATAGTCTTTGGCTTTGTCGGGGGTTCTCCGCATGACTGCCACCAGGTTCGAGTCTTTAATTATTTGAAATGCAGGTCCGCTTTTGACCTCTGTGACGGCCCCGCATCCGATCATTCCCCAGTTGATTTGGTTCATCATTTCCTCACTTTTTATTTTTTAGCCACGAAGGACACGAAGATTTTTTTAAAAAAAAGGTATAGCACAAATCCCCAAAAATTTCAAATCATGAAATTTCTCATGTGGCTTTTTCTCCCTAATAAAAAGTTTTTCAGGGGGTCCAGGGGGGCGGCTTTACAAAAAAGCCCCCCTGGTCGCCGAAGGCAACGGTATTACCTTGCGCCGGGGGGGTTGACAAATTGGACATCTTCCCATAATATAAAAGCATGCAAAAAAGAGCAGGAAGTACAAACAAAATGATTTATCGAAAACCCAAACGCACCTTTGAGAAATCAGGGCCGGTAAATCCTGAACAATCTTATTATGTGACTTTAGAAAATGTCGTTAACACCGACAACCAGGATATTAAAACCATGGTGGACCTGGGCCGTTACTTTTCCATATTTGCCCCCCGGCAGAGCGGTAAAACAACCTTCTTTGAAGAATTTTGCAGCGAATTGCACAATGATCCCACTTATGTCGCCATAATACTGTGCTTCCAGGATTACAAAAATTTAGATATTACACGGTTTTATTCATTGATAGAAATGGAGTTCTATGAGCAGTTAATAAACCGCTTAAAAGAGATTCGCTGTGAAAAGACCGAAGCCGTCGAGCAGTTTTTAAAAAACCACCATCTTACCGACCATATTTCTTTCAGGCTGTTGTTCGAGCAATTGAACCGGATCATCGAATTCAAGAAAATTGTTATTTTTATCGATGAGTTCGACGGCATTCCCATAAAGGAATTAGAGAATTTTCTTACTTCATTAAGGCAGTTATACCTGAAATACAAGAAAGTAAAGCAGAAAGCTCTTTATTCCATCGGGCTGGTAGGAATACGAAATATAACCAAACTCATCGTTGGGGGAGTATCTCCGTTTAATATTGCCGACCAGGTGGATTTGCCCTCTTTTTCTTTGAAGAATGTCCGCGATCTTTATGCCCAGTATACGGTGGAAACCAATCAACCTTTTACAGAAGAGGCAACCAGGAAGGTTTATGAAGAAACCGCGGGTCAGACCTGGTTGGTCAACCGGCTGGGAACCATCCTCACCGTGAATATTAAGCCGGGAACCGTTGAACCCATCGATGAGCAGGATGTGGAACAAGCGATTCAAATCCTGCTAAAAGAGAGAAATGATCACTTCAACAACCTATATGAGAAAGCCAAACTCTACAAAGAAACCTTTGTGGAGATCGTGTTCGATAATGTCGAGTACGATCCTGACAATGAAGACCAGACCTGGCTGGAACAATATGGCCTGATAGAAAATAAAGGCGGCCGTGCCGTGGTGGCCAATAACATATATAAAGCCAGGTACATTAAGACTTTTTTTAAAGAAGCGAAAGCCTATGAGGATATATCACCGCAAGAATACGAATTACCTGGAGACAGGCTGGATATGAAGCGAATTCTCCTCAATTTTGAGCAATATATTACACAGATAGGGGTAAGGGCGTTTTATAAAGAGGATAAACCCTATGAGAAGACGGGTCAATTTCTTTTAACGGCCTGGCTTTATCAATTCGTGAGGGGCGGCGAAGGGGACTTGCGTTATGAGGTGCTGAGCGGGTTGGGAAGAATGGATGTTCTTCTATCTTATAAGGGGAAAAAATATATTATCGAGACCAAAGTGAATCACCAGGATGATATCACCCGGATACTGGAAGAGGGGATCAAACAGGTGGCGACAAAATACCTGGCAGCCGAAGCCATGGCTGAGGGTTACCTGGTGATTTTCGATACTAAAACACATGTAGGGGCGGTATGCGAACCGCGTGAGCACCGGGAAAGCGGTAAAACAGTCATCAGCTTCATTATCGGTATCGGGAAAGACTCAAGGTGAGAATGTCCACTATTGGCTTGAAAAGCATTCTTGACAACATTATTGACTGTGTCCAGGGTTCCAGAGTTCCCAAAGTAGTCAGGAGGGATTATTCCCAATTATCGAGTAATATCGGTCATTTTACTACGACACCAAATCGTAAGAAATGGGAAATAATGACGGATTATTAAGCAATATAGGGCTTTTTACTCCGACACTAAACCTGCCAATCATGAGGAGTTATACTCAATTATTCAGTAATATTGGGCGTTTTACTGCGACATTTCAAGGCAGAACGTTTTCGATGATTTCAAATTGAATGCCATTTTTCACCACAGAGGATACACAGAGGAACTGGCCTCTGTGCTCTCTGTGGTTTTAAAATATTATCAGGATTTTGCCACGATACCCAGTTTTTCCAACTGTTGGCGGTCGTCTGCAAAAGCCAGCTTCGCGATCCGGTAAAACTCGCTCATACACTCTCTCAATTCCTTAAAAGCCGCGTCACGGACTTCAGTGGCTTTTTGGGCGTCGCCTTTGGCTCTTTCCTGTCGGGTATCGGCGGTCTCAACTTCCAATATCATTTGCAGTCCATTTTGAAGGTCTTCCGGGGTGACATTGTACCTGGCAAACGCTTCCAGGATGGTAGGGGAAGCCAGGGCATTATTGTAAAAATGTTTGGCTTGCTGGATCCATTTACCCAGGCCTTTGCTGCGCTTGCCCTTAAGACCCAATGCCTGCAAAGCATCGACATTACCTTTAAGGGCAATACGAGCCACTTCCGATAGGCGAGTGAGTTCATCACCGGCTCTCCTGCGGATATCTGCCAGGAAACGGGTGGCCTCGAATTGACGTTCATAAGCACTTAATTGCTTATGAAACGTACTTTCAGCATTGGTCCACACCACGCGGAACCCCTGGATCCGCTCAAGTTGCAGCCCATAACTGGCAAAAGGTCCTTGAAGACTCGGGTCCTCCAGTGTGTTGTCCAGGGCAACCCGGTCCCTCCTTAACTCTTCCTCTAAGGGTTCGTAATAATTTTTCTTTTTTTCATCCGTCTCCTCAGAGGTTTCATTGCTTACTTCATTGAAACTCAAATTTTCATCCATGATAGATCTCCTTATTTATATTTTTTTACATTTTAATTGTTCAATTTGACATGGGACTGCCTGGGAATTGGTTGTTTGCTCTCCAATGGGATATTTACCCATCTAGAAATGATTGGGGACCGGTCCCCAATGATTTCTAGGCGGTCCCCAATCATTTCTAGGTGGTCCCCAATGATTTCTAGACGGTCCCCAACCATTTCTAGGTGGTTCCCAATGATTTCTAGACGGTTCCCAACGATTTCTAGGTGGTCCTCAATGATTTCTAGACGGTCCCCAATCATTTCCAGGTGGTCCCGGACCATTTCCAGACGGTTCCCGGTCATTTTCGAGCGGTTTCTCATGTTTCCCGGGCGGAGCCCCACTATTTTGGCCTCTATCTCCGAGGTAACGCAAACGCAGCAGGTAATCCGACATATGTTCTTCATGGTTCTAAGATATGTTATACGGATTTTCGAGAGAAAAAGTTTTAAATTTTTTATTTTTTTTTTATTTTTTTTGTGGTAATTTCTTGGAAAGTAAGAATTTTTGTGATATTCCAGGAAAAAAAACCAAAAAAATTACCTGTTCTCCTGGTTTTGGTAAAGATCGGAAGGGCATAAAAGTGTTGACTGGAAAGAAAAAGAGCGCAGCGCACTTAGAGATGGGGTGATTTGAACATGAGTTGATAGATTTTTTCACCTGGATTTTTCACTTGTCACTTTTTTTTATGAGGTGTGATTTTTTCATGAATTATGCTTGACATTTCATGAATCTCTGACTTACAGATAGAAAATTGGTCAGTTAAATAAATCTCTCATTAGCCCCAAAAATACGGCTGAGGGTTTAAGGTTAAGGAGGTTTCTTTCCCTCCTTAACCTTAACCTTAACCTCAACCTTTCTTTTTTACTTACTTGGGAAAAAAGGGATGGGTCATCAACGGCGGTTTCTTGCCCTTCTCTTCCTTCTTCTTGAACTCTAGCTCTTCAAAAAGCACGGAAGGCGCGACAATGGAAGCCGGGACCCCAATACCGCCTCCTCCTCTACTGGAAAGAAACATAAACACGCTGCTCATCATACCGCCGCCGGAAGACAACAACCGCTGAAGCACATACGAATCATTCCCCACGGCAGCGATATCCTTTAAATCGCCTACCTTAAAATCACCGATGGATATTCCCCGCACCAATTCTTCCCGGCCGTCCTCTACATACACCCGGACCATCATCACCGGTGACGTGACCGCTGGTGTACCGGAACGGCCGCTGCGCAGGAAAATCGAAAAAACATCTCTCTCCATACCGGTAATCCCGGGATTATCAAGAGTTTTGATGATTAAACCAAAGGGCAATTGTTGATCCTGACACAATTGCAAGAGTTCTTTTTTCAATTCCTGGTAGGTTTTTCCTTGATCCGCTGTAATCACCAGGTTGCCGATTTGTACACCGGCATTTCCCCTGAGGCCGGCCCGGGCATGACCGTTTGAATTGGAAATTTCCTTCCTGGGGCGGCGGGACATCAGCAGCGTCTTTAACACGCCCTTTTCCACCAGTGTCACCGGCCGGGCTGCCACACCTTCATCATCAATTTCATAAGAACCGATAAGCGGTTGTTTTTCAAAGGTGGTAAGGGTAGGATCATCGATAATAGAAAGTTCCCGCGGTAAGACTTTGCGGTTTAACCGGTTTGCCAGTTTGCTGGAACTCCCGGTTTGACCCGGCATATCGCTTAATGGCGGGCGCTCCCCGGAAAGATGAGGCACCATCGCCTGGGCAAATAATTCAGCGGATGCCTGCCCAGTAAAAAGTACGGGCCCGATATAGTTCTCCAACACCGGCGCCGATGCCAATGCCGTCAATTCTTCTGCCATCTTTTTTATCCCGGCGGTCAATTGGGTTTCACCGGGTAATCCTTCAATGCTAGGGGCATAAAATGGGATGTAATGTTTCAATTTCATGCCGTCAGAAGCCTGTGTCGCGGCATGTGCCGCCAGGGAAACCAGGGTTTCCGGCTGGCGCACCACCGTGCCTTCACTGTTGACAAAATATCTGTGGTTGAGAATGATCCGCATTTCCACATGAGATTCGTGCAGGGCCGGGAATTGACGGAAAATAGTCGAGAGTTTTTTAATGGTTTTTTCCCATTTTTCCCGGTCAATTTTCAAGGTTTTACGGGGCAGTATCTTCTGCACACTCTCCTCTTTGGAAAAATCAGGGATCTCTTCTGTCTGGGCCTGGTTTTTAAGATAGGCCTTTTTGCCGGCTAACTGCTGCAGGGCCTCTTTGTAAGTGCTGTCAGTGGTCAACCATAAATCATGACGGAGGGCATTGTAATCATCATCGATTACCGCGGAGCCGCTGCCGCCCATTATTGAACGAAATATACTTCTTCTCTCGACAAAACCGGTGTTGTCCAGTTGAGGACTGCCGACCCGGATACCCACTTTCAACATGCGCCGACGCGTCTCATCGGATGTAGTGAGAGAGCCGAAACTGCCCTTGATTTCCAACTGCCAATGGTCTATCAACGAATACTCCATATAGTAAGGTTTTTCCATGTTCTCAATTTTGAGAGACGTCATGGACCGGGCCATTTCATCTTTCATGGCATCGATGATCACGTCGGTGTCTCCGCTGTCACCTATCATTATCCGCGGAGAAGCAATAAACATCATACCCATTACCAGGAGCATCATTATCCAGCGAAGGATATGGGTATTTAATTTTAAATGATGTTGTTTCCTTTTCATTTTTCCCTCCTTTGCGGCGGCGGCAGCACCGGTGGTTTATCCGCTGATTTTTCCTTCTTTTGAACCTCAATTTGAGCCGTTAAAATGGGAGGAGAAACACCGGATACGGGTACCCTGCCGGACCTGGAACCGCAATAACCGTTGAAAATCCCGGGTTCCTCACCGCAAGCGGTAATCTTGCTAAACGAGGTTAAGGGCGTACCGATCAAATCCACACCCCTTACCAGTTCATCGGGTCTGCCGTCCACATAAACCCGGAAAACCGTAATCGGTCTGACATTAAATGATTGAGGGATAACTCTCCCGGTTAAGGTCAAACCGCCGGCGATATCGTCAAAAAGAAGGCCGTAAGGTTTACCCTGTTTTTTACACTCATCGATCAACATCTGGTGGAGTTGTTTCCAGGGAACGGTTTTTTCCGATTCTACCACCAGGACCCCCTGACGACTTTCCGGCCGGGAACCGGTTTGACCCCGGCCGTGACCGTTGGATTTGGGAAATCCTTCAATGGGAGTACGGCACATCAGGAAATTTTTCAAAATACCCTTTTGTACCACCTCCACCCGTTGGGCCTTGCTTCCCTCATCATCATAGAGATAGTGCCCGCTTAAATCTTCTTTTCCATACGCCTTCAGGCTGGGATCATCGTATACAGAGATGAATGTAGGCAAGACCTGTTGGCCCACCTTTTTGGTAAAGGTTTGCCCATCATCCTCCTCTTTTAGTTGATTCCCTTCGATGCGATGGCCGAAGATTTCGTGGAAAAAAACAGCCGAAGCCCTCCCGGATAAGATTGCCGGGCCGGTATACGGTTCCATCAGAGGAGCTTCCCGCAGGGCCAATACATCGTTGATCACCTGGTGGATCGCCTCTTTTACCGTCTTCTCATCCGGTAATTTTTCCGGGGTGTGGGCATCAAAGTACCTGGATTTGTACAGCTTCATACCATCTTCTGCATCGGTGTTGGCTGTAATCATCAGGCGCCAATGGGTACGTTCATGCAGCAGTGAAGTGCCTTCGCTGTTGACAAAAAATTTATTCTCCGCCTCCGAAGTCAGGGATACAGTGGAACTGAGAATTTTCGGATGATTATTAAACAGGGCCGAATACTCTTTTACCTTTTTTTCCCAGCCGGCAATGTCAGGTGAAACCGTCTCAAACTTCCCGATAGACTTATTGGAGGTTTCTTTTGAAAAGTCGTCGGATTTGTCCTCTTCTTCAACGGTGACACCCATGTTGGCTTTGATCTTGATCAATCGTTCCACCGCAGCTTTGTACTTTTTGTCTGTCTCCAGCCAGATGGCACCTTTAATGGCATCCGGGTCATCCTCCAGGCTCATGGGAACCGGCGTCGAATAGTAAAAATCGAAATCAAAACGGTCTCCTCTTATCTGGTGGGTATTGTCCAACTTGAAGCTGCCCACGCGAACATCCACGTCCAATAAACGCGAACGGTCTTCATTGCTGTTTTTTAGCGCTCCATAAGAAGCGGATATGTTTACCTTATAAGTATCAGTAATTTGATAACTGATAAAATAAGGGGGAGGCGACCCCTTCTCTCCCAGTATCTTCATGGAACGCGCCATCTCCTCTTCCATGGCCTTCAGCACAACATTTACCTTTCCAGTTGGTCCGGGTGCCGCACCAACATCAGCNNTGTAAATATCTCATAACTCCTCCTTAAAGTTTTATAACCCACGAATTTGCACGGATATCTTCATTGGTGATCCGTGTAACCCGTGGGCTGTTTTTTTTCATATTCTATCTCTTTCCTGAAGCCTTCAACCTTGGCAAATTCTCTTAAGAATATTACTACGTAATTAATGGTTAAAAAGTTTAAGATTTTCTACATTTTTTTTCATTTTTTTTACACAAATAAGTCCACCACTCCATTACTCCCTGTCTGCGTGCCAACCGCGGCACGCACAGGCAGGCATTACTCCAGCAGCTCTTAAAATGGCTTAATGTCTTCCTCTTCGAATTCCAGGACACCGATTTCAGTTAATTCATCGAAATCCGGTAATTCAGCGATAAAACGGGAAGGCTCCGAGAAAATCAACCCGGAGTGGTCAAAGGTATGCCAGCGATATGACCGGGATTCCAGTTCCGGGGTAATGAAATAAAGATTCTTTTGGGCACGGGTAGCTGCCACGTAAAATAACCGGCGTTCTTCTTCCAGGTCCTCTTCGTTTTCCAGGGATTGCATGGCCGGGAAATACCCATCCACCAGGTGGATAATAAACACCGAATGCCATTCCAAACCTTTAGCAGAGTGGATAGTAGAAAGCACCAATCGTTCATCTTCGGAGCCGGTGGGTTCCGCACCCACCTGGGAGGTGTCCGGTGGTTCCAGTGCCATATCGGTCAGCATCTGTTCCAGGGTCGTGTATCGTTCCGCGATGCGCAAAAGGGATTCCAGGTCCAGGCGTCTGCGTTTATAATCCTCGTATTTTAGTTCAAACAACGGATTATAGTATTCGACAGCAGCTTCCAGTTTTTCCGCCGGTTTTAAACGGGAGCCTGTCAACCGGGAGAGGAGGGCGTGGACTTTTTGCAGGTCATTAAAAAATTTCTTTTTGGCAAAATCCTGTGAGAGCAATTGGTTTAAATCACCGCCGCTGTGAACGATTTTTGCCAGGATTCTCCCGGCAGAAGTCGGTCCGATGCCTTCAATCAATAAGAGCAGCCGCAGCCAGGCGATTTCATCAAAGACATTATGAAGCACCCGCATATAAGCCACTACATCTTTTATGTGGGCTGCCTCGGTAAATTTTAAACCGCCATATTTGACATAAGGAATATTGGCGCTCCTTAATTCCACTTCCAATTCATTGGCGTGCCAGGAAGCGCGAAACAACACAGCAATTTTATGAAGGGGTACCCCTTCCTCCCGCAGCTCCAGTACACGCTGGGTGACAAAAGCAGCCTGTTCATCCTCATCCACCGCATCGATATATACCGGTTTCTGTGTCCCTTCTATCTCTGAAAAGAGTTCCTTTGAATATTTTTCTTTGGCCTGTTCAATGATGGCATTGGTCAAATCCAGGATAGGTTTGATGCTGCGGTAATTTTGTTCCAACGTAATCACAGTGGCTCCAGGAAAAAATTTGGGGAAATCCATAATGTTCCTGAAATTAGCCCCCCGGAAGGAATAAATACTCTGGGAATCGTCTCCCACCACCATGACGTTTTTGTGTTCAGAGGCCAGCAGCACGGTGATTTCAGCCTGGAGCCTATTGGTGTCCTGGTATTCGTCCACCATGATGTAGCGGTAGGTGTTGGAAATTTTTTGTCTCACTTCATTGTTGGTTTCCAGGAGTTTTTTCAGGTTGACCAGCAGGTCATCGTAATCCATGGCCATTTTTTCCTGTTTGAAATCGCGATAGTGTTGGACCACGTTAAGAATATCGGGGGATTCGTCTTTGTAATGGGGATATTCGTTGGCTAACACCTTTTCGATGGAGATGCATTTGTTAATGGATTTAGAGATGATATCCATCAGTGTGGTTTTCCTGGGGAAGCGTCTTTCTTTTTTATTTAATTTTAATTGGGTGCGGATCATATTGATCACATCTTCAGCATCGGTGCGGTCCAGGATGGTAAAATTAGGATGTATCTGGATATGCAGGCCATATTTTCTTAATGAAAAATTGGCAAAGGAGTGGAATGTGCCGCCGGAAACGTTTCTGCATCGTTCATCCAGGATAGTAGCAGCACGCCGCATCATTTCCTGGGCGGCTTTACGGGTAAAGGTTAATAATAGAATAGACCGGGGGTTGATATTATTTTCCACCAGGTAAGCCAGGCGGTAGATCAGCGTACGGGTTTTCCCGGTACCTGCACCGGCGATAACCAGGTAAGGGCCTTCTGTATTGGCCACAGCTTGATACTGTTGGGGGTTCAATTGGGCCTGGTAGTCGATCAGGTAGTGTTTTTTCGGGCTTCCGGTGCTTTTTTTTACTTTATATTTTTTCATGAAGACATTTTAATGCAACAGGGATGGTTTATGCAAGGGGGCAGGCAGAAAATATACATCTCCCCTCAGATTTGGCGATGAAAAGAAGGGAATCACGCAGAAAAAATCCCCTAAGCCGCTGCGGTTTAAGGTTTTAGTGGTTTACAGAGTTCGTTGCAGGAATAAACCACAGAGAATTCACTGCTGACAGGACAAGTCCATGATTCCGACGGACAGGTGGTGGTCCCGCCGCAAATAAGACAGCAGCTGTTCTCAAGGGTCTCTTTATTGTCCACACCAGCGTAAATGTCACTCATCTCACCGTTATTCAGGTTGGCAACCGTGGTTTTGTTTAAAAACAGTTTCTTGTCGATTTTTTTTGATTTCATCGGTTAATCTCCTTTTTTTTATTTTCAAAGAAATCGACTACCAAATAGCCTAACTATCACAGTTATTTTTACCATAAAAAGAGGAAAATCTCAAGACTTTTTTTATTTTTATTTTAATGAATCATCAGGTAACATTTTTATATATATCTGTATGATTATTCGGCAGTAGAGGCTGTAAGTGAGAAAGAAAGATCACTTATTTATATATTTACAACTGATTTTTGCTGTGATATAAAAGAATTTAACCAAAGTAGAAACAATTTAATACTTTAAAATAGAAGGGTTTTTCTGTTGCCCTGATCAAATTCATCAAATTTTTTTTTGAAGTCTATCCGAAAAAGAATAAAAAGGTGTTAAGAATGAATTTAACAACAAATGAAAGAAGGAGTATATATTGATGGAAGGACGAACTGCTTCCATTTCCAGGGATGCAGCCATTGCATCCGGCCAGTTTGTTAGAGAAAAAGAGTACTGGCTGAACAAACTATCCGGTGAATTAATCAAAAGCTATTTCCCCTACGATTATAACAAAACCAAAACCACGGATTCGTTAGTAGTAAAGAAAAATTCCGTAACCACAAGTTTTTCAGGTGACTTGTTTTCAGGGTTAATGAGGTTGAGCCGGGGACACGACTATACCTTGCATATGATCGCTGCGGCAGTAGTGGTGGTTTTACTGGATAAGTATACCTACAATGGCAATAAAGATATTATCATTGGAGCACCCATTTATAAGCAAAAGATCGATGCGGATAGGGAATTTGTCAATACGGTACTGGCACTGAGAGTTCAACCGGAAGAGCATATGACCTTTAAAGAACTGCTGTTCCAGGTTCGGGAGACCATGCTGGAGGCAGATGAAAACAAGAATTATCCCATTGAAGTACTGATGTCCCAGTTGAACATGTCTATGTCAGAATATGATTGTCAACTTTTTGATGTGGCTGTTTTATTGGAGAATATTCATGATATTAGTTACCTCCACCCAGTAAACCTTAATATGATTTTTTGTTTCCGGAGAACAGGAGAATCAATGGAAATGGAGGTGCAATATAATGCTTCCAGGTACCAGCGAGCGACTATTGAACGAATTGCTGCCCATTTCACCGGGCTGCTTCAACAGGGACTTTTCAATGTAGAACTTCGACTAACCGATATTGACATTACCACGGTTGAAGAAAAGAAACAATTGTTAGAGGATTTTAACGATACGGCCGTGGAATATCCCCGGGATAAGACAATTCAAGAACTATTTGTAGAACAGGCGGCCAGAACTCCCGGCCATACGGCCGTAACTGGCAGGGGGCAGCGCATAGCGCAACGGGCAGGGGGGTGGGTGTGCCACTTGTCCTACGGGAAATTGAATGAGAAATCCGATCAATTGGCACATGTATTGAGAGAAAAAGGTGTCAAGTCTGACATTATTGTGGGAATCATGGTAGAGCGTTCTGTGGAGATGATTATCGGGATCCTGGCCATATTAAAGGCAGGCGGTGCTTATCTACCTATTGATCCCAATTATCCGCAAAAAAGGATAAAATACATGTTGGCCGACAGCAATGCCAGGGTTTTGTTGAGTGGGGTGAGTGAGGGAACTGAAGTGATAAACTTACACACCCCGGCTGCTTCGCAGCCATCCCCGGCGGGGCACCCAAAACTCTCAAGAGGGGATTTCTTCAGCTTACAGGAATCCCCTCCCTGGAGGGGTGGCCCGAAGGGGCGGGGTGGGTCTAGTTTAGCCTACATTATCTACACCTCCGGTACTACAGGGAAACCTAAAGGTGTGCTGACCACCCACTATAATGTCACCCGGGTGGTGCGAAATACCAATTATATCGATATAACACCCAATGACCGGGTTTTGCAGTTGTCTAATTATGCCTTTGACGGCTCGGTATTTGATATATACGGCGCACTGCTGAACGGTGCGGCGCTGGTGATGATCGATCGAGAAGATGTATTGGCGGTAGACCGGTTGTCCGGGGTGATAAAAAGAGAAGCCATAACGGTATTTTTTACAACCACCGCCTTGTTTAATACCCTGGTGGATCTTGACATCGGCGCTTTGCACGGCATACGGAAAGTACTTTTCGGAGGTGAGAGAGTATCGCTGAACCATTCCGGGAAAGCCCTGGAATACTTAGGAAAAGATAGGATAATTCATGTATATGGTCCCACAGAGACCACGGTTTATGCCACTTACTATTTTATCAACAGCATTGATGGGTCAGCAGGTACGATACCCATTGGCAACCTCATATCCAATACCACCGTATATATACTGGATAGATCTTTGAAACCGGTACCCCTGGGAGTGATTGGTGAAGTTTATATCGGGGGATACGGTGTGGCCCGTGGTTATCTGAACCAGCCGGAATTAACCGCAGAGAAGTTTATTTTAGCTCATAGCTCATGGCTCATAGCTGATAGGAGGGAGAAGAAAAGAGATGTTTTACCAGGTGGTGTTTCCGGGCATTTTCCTATGAGCTATGAGCTATCAGCTATGAGCTGCTTCTACAGAACTGGTGATTTGGCGCGATGGTTGGCGGATGGAAATATCGAATTTATTGGCAGAATAGACCGCCAGGTAAAAATAAGAGGGTTTCGTATCGAGCCTGGTGAAATAGAGAGTCGATTATTAAATCATAACCAGGTAAAAGAGGCAGTGGTACTGGTGAGGGAAGACAGCAGTGGCGATAAATATCTCTGTGCTTACATTGTTGCTGTACCAGTGCCACAACAAGCATTTAATCTGTCGGAATTAAGAGAATATTTATCAAGGGATTTGCCGGCTTACATGGTCCCTGCGAATATTGTAACCCTGGACAGGATGCCCTTAACCCCTAATGGCAAAGTGGACCGCGCTGCACTGCCTATACCGGGAGTGGGTGCGGCTGCTCAATATGCATATACAGCGCCGAGGAATCCATTGGAGCAAACGCTCGTGGAGATATGGTCGGCGATATTAAACCTGGACCCGGAGAGTTTGGATATAGATGCCAATTTTTTTGAGAGGGGAGGTCATTCGTTAAAGGCCACCACCATGATGTCAGAGATTCATAAAGAGCTGAATGTGAAGGTGGATTTGTTGGAGATATTCAAGTCACCGACGATTCGAGATTTGTCGCGTCACATTAGGGATTTGACAGAGGACGCATACACTTCGATTGCACCGGTAGAGGAGAGAGAATACTATCCGCTTTCCTCTGCCCAGAAGCGGTTGTACGTATTGCAGCAGTTGATCCTGGAGAGTACTGCTTACAACATGCCTGTCGTGCTGGTGCTGGAAGGAGAGCTGGATAGGGAGAAATTGGAGAGTACGTTCAGACGATTGATCGAAAGGCATGAGAGTTTGCGGACATCGTTCCAAATGGAGCAGAAGAGCCCGGTGCAAAAGATATGGGCCAATGATCAGTTTGAGTTTTCTATGGAATATTATGATTTAGCCGTAGAGGGAGACCCTGCCGGTATCATTGAGGGCTTCATTCGACCCTTTGATCTTTCCTATGCCCCGCTTTTTCGGGTGGGGTTGATACACACCCCGCTCCTGACGGAGCCCCCCTCTCAAGAGGGGATTTCTAAAGATAAGTACATCCTCATGATTGATATGCATCACATTATATCGGATGGTGTATCAATGGGTATATTTGTCCGGGAATTTATGGCTCTTTACAGCGGTAGGTTTTTGCCGCTGTTGAGGATTCAATACAAGGATTTTTCGCAGTGGCAGAACCGGTTGTTCCAATTAGAAGAAATAAAACAGCAGGAATCCTTCTGGCTTCAACAATTTGAGAATGGAGTGCCGATACTGGAGTTCCCTTTTGATTACACCCGGCCGGCGGTGGTGACGTTTGCAGGTAGTCACATGGGCACAAGCATCGGCGCTGATGAAACAGCTGCTTTGAAAGAAATGGCTTTGAAAGAGAATATCACCCTGTTTATGGCGTTTACAGTGGTATTCAATATCCTGTTTTCCAAACTCAGCGGCCAGGAAGACATTGTAATCGGGACTCCCATTGCCGGTCGCAGGGATGCCGACATTGAAACCGTTATTGGCATGTTTGTGAATACCCTGCCGCTAAGAAATTTTCCCGGCTCTGAAAAAACAGTTCTTGCCTTTCTCCACGAAGTCATAGAACGGACATTACAATCCTTTGACAACCAGGATTATCCATTTGAAGAGTTGGTGGATAAATTGGGAGTTGCCAGGGATACCTCTCGCAATCCATTATTTGACGTTATGTTTTTGATGCAGAACATCGAGATATCACCAGTGGAAATACAGAGTCTCACATTAAAACCCTATGCCACTGAATTAAATATTGCCAAGTTTGATATGGTTGTGACAATCACTGACTATGGGGAAGTGTTATATTTTGATATTAATTATTGCACAGCTTTATTCAAGCCTGAAACTATTCGGAGGTTTTTCGGTTATTTTAACAATGTTCTAGCCTCTGTGCTGGAAAGCCCCTGTCAGCGGATATCAGATGTTCAAATAATTACCGAAGCGGAGAAGCAGCAGGTGTTGTATGATTTTAATCAAACGGCGGCGGATTACCCGGCAGATAAAACCATCCATGAGTTATTTGAAGAACAAGTATCTAGAACGCCTGACGGCGTTGCTGTAGTTGGCAGTAGGCAGTTGGCAGTTGGCAAGGAGAAGAAAAACGAGGCACCAATTCAACTAACCTATAGGGAATTAAACGAGGAATCCAACCAATTGACGAATGTGTTAAGAGAAAAAGGTGTTGCACCCGACACCATTGTGGCCATTATGGTGGATCGATCAATAGAAATGATAATCGGTATATTAGGAATATTGAAAGCAGGTGGTGCCTATCTGCCCATTGACCCGAATTACCCACAGGACCGCATCGATTATATGCTGAAAGACAGTAAGGCGAAGATTTTGGTGAGTGAGTTAAGTGAGTTGAGTGAGGTAAGTGAGGGAACTAAAGTGGTAAAATTTAGTGAATTGAGCGAGCTACTCCCTACTCACCTTACTCACCCTACTCACCTTACTCAACTAAACCTGGCTTACCTCATCTACACGTCTGGTTCCACGGGGCGACCCAGGGGAGTATTGGTGAAGCACAAAGGAATTGTTAACATGGTGACCTTTCATCACCAGGAATTTGAGATAGAGGTCCCTTGCCGGATGAGTCAGGCAGCCAGTCAGAGTTTCGATGCCATGGCGTTTGAGGTCTGGCCCTGTTTACTACAGGGCGCAGCTCTTTACATTGTCCCTGACGATATTCGGATGAATCCCGGGGAGATGAAAAGGTGGTTAATCAAGAATGAGGTCACCGCCTCCTTTCAACCCACAGTCATGGCCATGGAGCTATTGAAAGAAGAATGGCCAGCGAGTGGGGTGGCATTGAGAATATTATGGACAGCAGGAGAGCGGCTGAGCCGGTATCCCACTCGTCCGTATCCCTTTCGCTTGTATAATTTGTACGGACCCACGGAAGATACGATATGGACCACCTGGACAGAGGTGCCGGTAGTAAAAGAAAGCAATATGTATCCTCCCATTGGCACCCCCATTGCGAACCATAAGGTCTATATCCTGGGAGCGAATTTAAAATTACAGCCCATTGGAATAGTCGGTGAAATGTGTATTGGTGGTGATGGCCTGGCTGTAGGGTATTTAAACCAGCCTGGATTAACCATGGAGAGGTATGTGCAGAATCCTTTTACACCGGATCAGTATCTGTATCGCAGCGGGGACCTGGGCCAATGGATGCCAGACGGCAATATCCGATTCATTGGCCGAATCGATTACCAGGTAAAGATCAGGGGTTTCAGGATAGAGTTGGGAGAGATCGAATCCCGGTTATTGAAACATGAATCGATTAAAGAAGCGGTGGTGATTGACAGGGAAAATCAAGAAGGAGCTAAGTATCTATGCGCTTACATTAACTTCCACAAAGCCCCCGGTCTCAGCCGTGCAGAATTGAAAGAATACCTATCCCAGGAACTGCCCGATTATATGATACCCACTTATTTTGTTCAACTGGATGAAATTCCTTTGACTTCCAGCGGTAAGGTGGACAGGAAAAAATTGCCCGAGCCTGAGATCGCCTCAAGTGAAGGATATACAGCCCCAAGGGATAGTGTTGAAGAGAGGTTGGTGAAGGTATGGTCAGAGGTATTGGGTATGGATGCGTTGATAGGCATCGATGCTAATTTCTTTGAATTGGGGGGTCATTCATTAAAAGCTACCATATTGACTTCAAAGATTCATAAAGAATTGGATGTAAAAATACCCCTGGCAGAGGTGTTTAGACGTTCCACTATCAGGGGGATGTCGGAATATATCCGGCAGGCAGGGCGGAAGAAGTACGCAGGAATAGAACCGGTGGAAGAGAAAGAGTATTATACCCTATCCTCGGCCCAGAAGCGGCTCTATTTTCTTCAGCAGATGGACCCGGAAAGCACTGCTTACAATATGCCCCTGGTTTTATCACTGGGAAAGGATATGACAAAAAATAAACTTGAGTCCGCATTGAGACAATTGATCACCAGACATGAAAGTTTACGGACATCGTTCGTAAAAGTGGATGATGTACCGGTTCAGAAGATCCATGATAAGGTTCCTTTTGAGATGGAATATTTTGAAGTTGAGAGCGAGGTTGATAATCAAGAAAAGATCATTGAGAATTTCATTCGTCCATTTGATTTGTCCCGGACGCCGCTGCTTCGTTCAGGTCTTATTAAGATTCCTCATGGGAATCATATCTGGATAATAGATCTCCATCATATCGTATCGGATGGAACGTCTCATATGGTTCTTTCTAAAGATTTTATATCCCTGTACAATGGAAAACCATTAAACCTGCTGCGTCTTCACTATAAAGATTTTTCAGGATGGCAGAATCGTTTATTCATAAGTGGTGAAATCAAAGCCCAGGAGGATTACTGGTGTAAACTGTTCTCAGATGGGAAAGAGATCCCCCGGCTTCAGTTGCCAACTGATTATCCACGGCCTGCTGTTATGGATTTTGAAGGAGATTCGTATTGGTTTGGATTGAGTCAGGAAGATACGATGCGCTTTAACCGGCTTTCTGCGTCGCAAGGAGCGACCCTTTACATGAATTTGCTGGCAGTGTTTAATGTACTGGTATATAAATACACCGGTCAGGATGACATCATTGTGGGAGGTGTGATTGCCGGCCGGCCTCATGAGGATTTACGTCATATTATTGGTATGTTTGTCAATACCCTGGCAATGCGAAATTATCCAACAGGAAATAAAACGTTTTTGCAATTTTTAAAGGAAGTTAAACAGACCTGTTTAGAGGCCTATGAAAACCAGGATGTGCAATTTGAAGACCTGGTGGATCAATTAAACCTGGAAAGAGATCCTTCTAGAAATCCTCTTTTTGATGTGACCCTTGTGGTTCAGAATTTTGAAGTACCCGTTGTCAGGACCAAGGGGGGACTCAACGTTGAGCCGTATAATTATAAAAAACCTACTTCGCTTTTTGATCTCTCTATAGATGCCAGTGAAGTTGGTGGTGAAATACATTTCAGACTGGAATATTGGACGCGGTTGTTCAAAAGGGAAACAATTTTGCGATTGAAGGATCATTTTATAAACATTATGAGAAAGGTATGTGAGGAGCCGGGAATTCGCATTCCTGGTATTGATATCATTACCAGGGAAGAAAAACATCGGCTGCTTTATGATTTCAACCAGGCAGGGGGTGCTTATGCATACGCATACCTGGAAAATAGAACCCTTGATCGATTGTTTGAAGCGCAGGTAGAAAAGACACCTGATGGTGTTGCCGTAGTTGGCATAGAGGAACTACAAATTTCCTACCGGCAATTGAGCCATCAAGCCAATCAAGTGGCCGCTTATTTGTATGTTAAGAGAAATATTCGACCCGATGACCGGGTGGGGGTGCTGATGGACCACTCGATCCATCTTATTACGGCCATCATGGGCATCCTGAAAGCCGGGGCAGGATACGTGCCTATTAGCCCCTCACTGCCGGGAGAACGGATCAAAACCATCATTAATGACGCGCAAATAGGTGTTATTATTTCCCTGGAAAAACATATCCGGATTCTTAACCGGATGCAGTGGGAATGCGACTCCTTTCATACGTTCCTGTGCCTGGACAGCCGGGATATTTACTCAGTGGAGGGGGTCATAGAAGAGGAGTTGAAGAATGAAGAAAAAATCTGGAGATATATCGGTGAAACCGCCAGCGACGAAATCACGGGCGGCGGCTGGTTAAGCAGTTATACCGGTCTGCCTCTTGGTAAAGATGAAATGGATGAATATGGCGACAATGCCTTGAAAAAGCTAAACCCCCTATTGAATAAGAATATGCGGGTCCTGGAAATCGGGTGCGCTTCCGGGATCACGATGTATCGAATCGCACCCCGGGTCGGATTCTACCTGGGAACCGATCTTTCAGAACTCATTATCCGGAAAAACAAAGAACGTATTCAAAGAGAAGGATTTGAAAATATAGCCGTAATGGCACTTCCTGCACATGAAATCCACAAAATCAAAGAAAATAATTTTGACCTGGTGATTCTCAATAGTGTGGTGCAGAGTTTTTACGACCACAGTTATCTGCGTGAGGTTTTGGTTAAAGTCGTCGGTTTAATGGCAGATAATGGGTACATCTTTGTTGGAGATATCATGAACCAGGACCGGAAACAAGACCTTATCATGGAACTGGTTGATTTTAAGCAAAAGAATAAAGGTAAGCACAGCAATTACCGGACCAAAACAGATTTTTCAGACGAACTTTTTCTTTCTCCCGGGTTTTTTGAGGACCTACAAGCAGAAATTCCCGGAATCAAGAACGTGGAATTTTCAGATAAAATATTCACCATTGAAAACGAATTAACAAAATTTCGCTACGATGCGCTTCTTTTCATTGATAAAACCCGGAAAGATCAGAAACGAATCACTCAAAAGCATAAATACCAGGATGACTTAACAGTTCTAAATAAGTACAACTGCAGTAAAGCGAATGTTCCTTGTTTATTAAAGCCGAACAATCTTGCTTATGTCATTTATACTTCCGGGTCTGTGGGAAGGCCCAAAGGTGTTATGGTGGAACATAGGAATGTAATTGCATATGTAAATGCCTTTTATAATGAATTTAATGTGACATCAAGAGACGTGATGCTTCAACAGGCATCCTGCTCCTTTGATGTTTTTACCGAAGAGGTATATCCGGTTCTATTTCGAGGGGGGCAAATTGTTGTGGTAGAAAAATATGATCTCCTGGATGTTGAACGGTTGTGCAATATCATCGCTGCAAATAATATTAGTATCATTAGCTGTTCTCCGTTATTATTGAATGAGTTGAATAAATTCAATTTCACCGGCAGGTTAGATTCGGTACATACCTTTATCAGCGGGGGAGATGTACTAAAAAAGGAGTATATTGACAATCTTTTAACGGTTGGACGTGTATATAATACCTACGGTCCCACGGAATCCACCGTATGTGTCACATATTATCAATGTCCTGAAACGGTTGAAGCTAATATACCCATAGGAAAACCAATTAAAAATTACAAAGCCTATGTGGTTGATAGAAATAATAGAATGTTACCTATTGGTGTAGCGGGTGAGTTGTGTGTATCCGGGGAAGGAATATCAAGAGGGTATTTAAACCAACCTGAGTTAACTGCAGAAAAGTTTGTTTTAGTTCATAGCTCATGGCTCATAGCTGATAGGAGGGAGAAGAAAGCAAGCAGTTCTGAAGAGCTCCCTATGAGCTATGAGCTATCAGCTATGAGCTACCTCTACAAAACCGGTGACCTAGCGCGGTGGTTATCGGATGGGAATATTGAGTTTATTAGCCGGATCGATCACCAGGTAAAAATCAGGGGATATCGAATCGAATTGGGTGAAATCGAAAGTCAGCTTTTAAATTGGCCTGCTGTTAAAGAGGCAGTTTTAGTGCTAAAACAGGCCGAATATCTTTGTGCTTACGTTGCAGCCGAAGAAAAGATAAATATACCGGAATTGAAAAAAGGACTTTCCATTCATTTACCTGATTATATGGTACCTTCTTATATAATCCAGGTAGACAGGATACCTTTAACCCAAAACCAGAAAGTTGACTGGAAACGGCTGCCAGACCCTGGTATTACGGCGAGGGAAGGCGATTTTATTGGGCCAGGGAATCCAGTAGAAGAGAAGTTGGCTGAGATATGGGGTGAAGTTCTGGGCATTGAAAAGAACAGCATTGGCATACAGGATAATTTTTTTGAATTGGGAGGACACTCCTTAAAAGTTACTGTCCTGGTATCCAGGGTTCATAAAGAGTTGGAGGTAAAAGTCCCGTTGGTAGAGGTGTTTAAAAGTCAGACTATCCTGGGGTTGTCGGAATATATCCGGAAAGCGAAACAAACCAAATATGCAGGCATAGAGCCTGTGGAAAAGAAAGAATATTATGCCCTGTCTTCGGCTCAGAAGCGGCTCTATTTTCTTCAGCAAATGGACCCGGGAAGCACCAGTTACAATATGTCCCTGGTGTTACCCATGGGCAAAGGTATAGAAAAAGATAAACTTGAGACAACATTGAAGCAACTGATCGCCCGGCATGAAAGTTTGCGAACCTCCTTTGAAAAAGTGAATGATGTTCCTGTCCAGGAGATACATGACCAGGTAGAATTTGAAATCGAATATTATGATTTAGCCGCTAAGAACGCGAAGGAACGCGAAGAAAAAAATTTGATACAGGACTTTATACGGCCCTTTGATTTATCCCGGGCGCCGTTGATCCGGTCAGGATTAATCAAATTGCCGGATCGCTGTATCTGGATGGTGGATATGCATCATATCGTATCGGATGGAACCTCTCATACGAATCTCACTGAAGATTTTATGGCATTTTATAATGGGAAAGAATTAGAGTCACTTCGCCTTCAATATAAAGATTTTTCAGAGTGGCAGAATTATTTATTTAAGAGTGGTGAAATCAAAGCCCAGGAGAATTTTTGGCTGGAACTGTACCCGGATGCAAAAGAGATACCCCGGCTGCAGTTACCCACTGACTATAAGCGGCCGGAAGTATTCACCTTTGCAGGAGCCACGTTTAATTTTATGCTGGAAAGGGAAGATGCCGCCAGGTTCAAGGATCTGGGTACACGGAGCGGCGGTACCCTGTATATGAATATCCTGGCTGTGCTGAATACGCTTTTTTATAAATATACCGGTCAAACAGATATTATCATGGGCACGGGTATTGCCGGGCGGCCGCATGCGGATCTCCAGCCTATTATCGGGATGTTTGTCAATACCCTGGCCATGAGGAACTACCCATCGGGAGAAAAAACCTATCAGTCTTTCTTGAAAGAAGTTATCCATCACAGTATCACAGCTTTTGAAAACCAGGATGTCCAGTTCGAGGAACTGGTGGACAAACTGGACCTGGAAAGAGATGCGTCCAGGAATCCGGTGTTTGATATGATGATGGTGGTCCAGAATTTCAGGAGGGTAGGAGAAGGAAGGTCACTTTCGTCAGCAGAGGATTTCGCCCGGTTCGAAGAACTTCCCATCGCAGATGACAATTTCCCCTCTGTTGAATATGAGCACACTACCGCTAAATTTGACATGACATTTTTTGTCCACGAAATAGGAGAGGATATTCTTATAAATATCGAGTATTATACAGCGATATTCAAAAGAGACACTATCGCCTGTTTGGTTCGGCATTTTAAAAACGCAATAAAAGAAACGGTCTCAAACCCGGTAGTCAAACTGGAAGACATCGATATCGTTTCCCAACAAGAAAAACAGGAACTATTATACGGGTTTAATGATACAGAGACTGCTTATCCCCGGGAAAAGACAATTGGTGAGTTATTCGAGGAACAGGTGGCAAAGGCTCCGGATGGTGCAGCCGTTGTATTTGCAGGAGAATGCCTGACTTATAAGGTCCTTGATCTGGAGGCCAATCAACTGGCCAACTATTTGCACCAGGAAGCCGGGGTGGTACCGGACCAGCGGGTGGGAATTTTGATGGATAGATCGATTGATATGATCGCTGCCATCCTGGGGATATTGAAAGCTGGCGGCGCCTATGTTCCTATATCGCCGTCATTCCCGGAAGAACGCATCAAAACCATGATCGATGATGCCGGCATTAGCACTCTGATCAGTCAAAAACGATACATCAAAACCCTGAACCGGGTGCAGTGGGAATGCGAGGAACTGGATACCTTCCTGTGCATGGACAGCGAAGATGTTCATGGGGAAGAGGAAAAGGAAGAGAGTGAATTGATGAGCCGCAAGCTGTGGGAGTATGTAGGCGAAACCGCGGTGGATGAAATCACCGCCGGCGGTTGGAACAGCAGCTATACCGGGAGTCCCATACCCAAAGCAGAAATGGATGAATACGGAGACAATATTCTTAAAAAACTGGAACCCCTGCTGCATAAAGATATGCGTGTGCTTGAAATCGGTGCGGCATCAGGAATCTCTATGTACCGCATCGCCCCGAAAGTCGGTTTATATTACGGCACTGACCTGTCCGCTGTCATCATCGAAAAGAACAGGGAACGCATAAAGAAGGAAGGCCATAAGAATATCGAACTTTACACCCTTGCCGCCCATGAAATCCATCAACTGGAAGAGAAAAATTTTGACCTGGTTATCCTTAACAGTGTGGTCCAGTGTTTCCATGGTCACAATTACCTGGGAAAAGTGATCCGTAAAGCCATCGACGTGATGGGAAACAGCGGCTTTATTTTTATCGGGGATATCATGGACCAGGAATTGAAAGAGGATTTGATCGGTGACCTGGTGACGTTCAAGCAGGAGAATAGGGGTAAAAACTATAAAACTAAAATCGATTGGTCCGAAGAACTTTTTCTTTCCCGTTCTTTCCTGGAAGACCTGGCATTTGATATTCCCGGGATCCGTGATATGGAATTCTCAAGTAAGATATATACCATTGAGAATGAGTTAACCAGGTTCAGGTATGATGCACTGCTTCATATCGATAAAGTAAAAATAAACAGGGAGAAGAAAAAGCGCCATAAACATCAGCACGATACAAGGGTATTACGAAAGTATAGTACAGGGAAATTAGCGGCTGCCGTATCTTCCAGTAACCTGTCTTATGTCATGTATACATCGGGTTCTACGGGTCAGCCCAAGGGAAGCCTGACCACGCATTATAATGTGACGCGTGTGGTCAAGAACACCAATTATATCGAACTTCAACCCGGGGACCGGGTATTGCAGTTATCTGACTATGCCTTCGACGGTTCGGTGTTTGATATCTATGGTGCATTGCTAAACGGTTCCACCCTGGTGATGATGAGCCGTGAAGATATGCTTGAAATTGAGACGCTGTGTGATTTAATCGAACGTCAGAGGATTAGTGTATTTTTTGTGACCACGGCGTTGTTTAATACGATAGTTGATGTCGGTCTTAAGAGTCTATCCGGTGTAAGAAAGGTGTTATTTGGCGGCGAGAGGGTATCGGTCCCTCATGCGGCAAAAGCATTGGCATACCTGGGCAGGGAGCGAATTCTTCATGTGTATGGTCCTACTGAAACCACTGTCTATGCCACCTATTATCCCATTAATGAAATAAATGAGAACCAGGTTACCATTCCTATTGGTGCGCCCATCTCCAACACATGGATTTATATACTGGACAGCAGTTCCAGGCTTGCTCCCATCGGGGCAGCCGGGGAAATTTATATTGGAGGCCCCGGGGTATGCCGGGGATATTTAAATGATGAAGCATTGACAAAGGAGGTATTTGTACCGGACCCCTTTCGTGAAGGAGAAATTATTTACCGGACAGGAGACCTGGGGAGATGGTTAAGTAATGGGTATGTAGAGTTCTTCGGTCGAAGGGACCACCAGGTAAAAGTGAGGGGTTACCGGATCGAGCCGGGAGAAATCGAAGGCCGTTTACTGACCTTTGTCGGTATAAAAGAATCCACTGTCATCGCCACAGAGGATGAAAAAGGAAGCCGTTATCTTTGCGCTTATGTGGTAGGGGTAAATGATGAGAAAATTGAGATATCAGAGTTGAAAGATTATTTATCGCAGGTATTACCGGATTTTATGGTGCCCTCGTATTTTGTTCAAATGGATAAGCTTCCACTGGGCCGGACCGGTAAGATCGACAGGTCGAAGCTGCCGGACCCACGCCTGTCATTGGCTGAGAATTTCGCAGCCCCCCGTGATGGGATCGAGGAGAAAGTTATAGATACCTGGTCTGAAGTATTGGGAATAGGCAGCGAGTTGATTGGAATCGATTCTAATTTTTTCGAGTTGGGAGGTCATTCGCTGAAGGCCACGGTTTTGACTTCGAAGATTCACAAGGTATTGAAGGTAAAGGTTCCGCTTGTAGAGGTATTCAACCGTCAAACGGTACGAGAGCTTTGCCAATATATTCGTAATGCGGCTGGCCAGAGATTTTTTGCCGTCGATAAGGCGGAGGAGAGAGAGTACTATGCCCTTTCCGCAGCGCAGAAACGGCTTTATATCATCCGGCAGATGGCGTTGGACACCACGCATTACAACATGTTCTATATGTTTCCACTTGTGGGAGGCTGTGATAAGGGGCGATTGGAGAACACGGTGGGGAAGCTGATTGATAGGCATGAAAGCCTGCGAACATCCTTTCATATGATCGGTGATGAACCGGTTCAAAAGATTCATAAAAAGGTGGAATTTGAGATTGAATATTTTGTTTTAGCCGCGAATAGCGCGAAGGAACGCCAAGAAAAAAATTTGATACAGGACTTTATCCGGCCGTTTGATTTATCAAAAGCGCCGCTGCTGCGGGTGGGAGTATTGAAACCCGGGGATACCGGTCACCTGCTGTTGGTGGAGATGCATCATATTATCTCGGACGGCACTTCCCAGGGTATCCTGGAAAGAGAGTTTGCCGCGTTGTACGCCGGAGAAAACCTGCCACCGCTGCGACTGCAATACAAGGACTATTCGGAGTGGCAAAATAGTAACGCCCAGCAGGCAATCATGAAAAAACAGGAGAAATACTGGCTCAGGGAATTCTCCGGCGAACTCCCGGTCCTGGCTCTGCCAGCCGACTATCCCAGGCCATTGGTGCAGAGCTTTGCCGGCAGGCAATTGCGTTTCTTTATCGATAAGGACACCACCGGGTTCCTGGAGGAACTTTGCAAGCAGAGGGATGCAACGCTTTATATGATTTTATTATCGGTTTATAATGTCTTATTATCGAAATTGAGCGGCCAGGAAGATATAATCATCGGGACTCCCACAGCCGGAAGGCGGCATGCCGACCTCCAGGATATCATCGGTATGTTTGTCAATACGTTAGCCATGAGGAACTACCCGGAAGGAGATAAAGGCTTTATCGAATTTCTGAAAGAAGTAAAAGAGCGCACCCTTGACGTGTATGAGAACCAGGAGTACCAGTTTGAAAACCTGGTAGACAGGGTTTCGGTCAGGAGAGATGCCAGCAGGAATCCCATATTTGATGTGATGTTTAACTTTTTGAACCAGGCAGAGTACCAGGGGAACATAACCGGGGAGGATGAGGATGTCATTCGTGATGAAGGAGAAGTTAAGGCGAATTTTGATATTATCTTCCAGGGGACTGAATTAGAGGGAGTCATCTATTTTACCGTCGATTATTGTACTAAGATTTACAAAGAGGAAACCGTGGAGAGGTTTATCCGCTATTTTAAAAGAATACTGTCGCAGATAAAAGAGAACCCCACCCGGAAGATATTTTCGCTGCAATTGATATCAGGTGAGGAGAAGCAGCAGTTACTGGTTGATTTTAATGAGACGGCGGCAGACTATTCCAGGGATAAAACCATCCATGAGTTATTTAACCAACAGGTGGACCGCACCCCGGATCGGCTTGCTGTTATTGGGCATGGATGCATGGATGCATGGATGCATGAGGAGGTACATATAACGTATCGTGAATTGAATAAAAGATCCAATCAATTGGCGCATTCATTAAAGGAAAAAGGCGTCCTGGCGGACAATATTATAGGAATTATGATGGAACGCTCGATGGAAATGATCATCGGGATATTAGGAATATTAAAAGCCGGAGGCGCCTANNCGGAGGCGCCTATCTGCCCATTGACCCGGAATACCCGGAAGAGCGAATCAATTACATGTTAGCCGACAGTGGAGCTGCAATTTTATTAACCAACCTGTCTTCATCTACTTCTGGCTTCCCCGCTTCCTCGCTTCCTCGCTTCCTCGCTTCCCAGACTTCAAACCTGGTTTACGTTATCTATACTTCCGGTACCACGGGGCAGCCCAAAGGTACGTTAGTGGAGC